>OGQG01000072.1_pt1 | contig 96181 bp, 81 predicted proteins | sample 1553201 | NCBI WGS metagenome assembly OGQG01 (sample SAMEA2579925, study PRJEB22360) | human gut metagenome | biome: human gut; feature: human-associated habitat; material: faeces | place: Denmark | collected 2008/2010
CTCCACGAACCATAACAGTTACAAGACCGGAACCGATCTTCTCTGTTCCTACAAGCGCAACCTCAGCTGCTTTTGTCATTGCATCTGCTGCCTCGATTGCAGCTGTGAGGCCTCTTGTCTCAACCATTCCTAATGCTTCCTGTGCCATGATTCTATCCTCCTGAATCTTATCTTCGTTACAATTTTATCATATATGATTCCGCCACTTTTGTAAAGTAAACTTCGGAATCCGCTTAATCTTTATCCAGGGCGCTGATCTTCAGCATTTTCTGTGTACCTGGTTCCGGGTTGGGGATTATGTAATGCTGTACCACACCTGTCATGCTCTCTGCGACTTTCATGCCGGCTTCTACCGCTGCCGTGACATCTGACACGCTTCCGCGGTACTTGATGCAGACAAGAAGCGGTACTGGCAGGCTGTCCGCATTCGCCGGTTTATTCTTATCGAATACCTCCAGGTGGACATTTGCAGCCTTGCACCCGGCGTCAGCTGCCACAAAGGCTGTCGCAAGTCCGAAGACCTCCAGAATTCCTACAGCTTCTGCCATGTTGCTTCTCCTTTCCCGTTAAGGTTATTTGTTAACAATCGCGATCTTAAGACCTGTCATTGCCAGGTTTGTCTCAAGTGCCTCGTTGATCTCCTCAAGCGGGAACTTGTGTGTGATCAGCTCAGACATCGGAAGTCCGATTGCTTTTGCTCTCTTAAGGAAATCAAATGTTGTTGCATAATCTCTGAGGTTGTATACCCAGGAACCAACAAGGTTGATCTCTTTGGAGCAGAGGTCGAAATGCGGGTTGATGGTTGCATCTCCACCGTTGATGAAGAAACCAAGCTCGCAGAGGCCGCCGCCGTTGCGGATGAATTTGTAGATATTGGAATGAGCATGAGGATTTCCAGTACACTGGAAAGCGAAATCTGCAAGATGTCCGCCCTGAGCCTCTTTCACAGCCTCAGTAAGTGCCTCAACACCCTTGAAGTTCATAAAGTTTACAGTTGTAGTTGCGCCCATTCTCTTGGCAAACTCAAGACGTTTCTCATTTCCGTCTACTGCACAGATATTGTGAACGCCCATTGTATGGAGAACAGCGATGCAGATCAGACCGATCGGTCCGCAGCCCTGAACAACAACTCTGCTGTTGAATTTCAGGATTCCTGTTGTTTTTGCTCTCTCTACTGCATGTACAAGTACTGCACATGGCTCGATGAGGATACGGGAATCAAGATCCAGGTCGCTTACATTGAAGAATGTGGAACCGAATTTTCCGCCTCTGATGAAGATGTAATCAGCGAACCATCCGTTGAATTTTACATCGTCATCTGGAAGAAGTCCGTATACATCAGCGCCGCCTACGTTCTTCTTGTTAAGGTCGAACATTGTGATTTCCGGATCATCTTTGAAGATCATACATGTAACGATCTTGTCGCCGACTTTAACCGGTTTACCAGCTGTATCAACTTTAACGTTTTTACCCATTTTTACGATCTCACCGGTTCCCTCATGTCCGAGAACTACCGGGATAAGACCGAACGGGTCATTTTTGTACTCATGAGCATCTGTTCCACAGACACCGCATCCCTCAACTTTAACAAGGATGTCGTCGTCGCCAACTTCCGGAAGATCATACTCCTGAAGCTCAAAATGTTTCTTCTCTGTCATCATTGCTACTCTTGCTTTTTTCGGAATTGTGTTTCCTGCCGGAGCAGCCGGAGCGCTTGGTGCAGCAGCTGCTGCCGGAGCGTTTCCTGTCATGCCGGAGAGAACCTGTTTAACGATTTCTTCGATATTTACATTGTTCATATCCATGATTTATGTTCCTCCTGATCAACGAATGCAAAGGCTGTCTGTCATTACGCAGCGTCTTCTCTTTGTGAATGTGCTTGCGCTTGTAAGTCCCTCACCTGTACGGCTTGCGATGGTAAATGTACAGAAACCTTCTCCTCCGAATCCAAGTGCGGAATAGGACGGGCCGTTCTTTACAAGGATCGCGGTATCGATTGCTTTCGCATATTTTGTAATGTTATCGATATTCTTGGAATGAATATGTGCGGAATGACGGTTGCCATGCTCAAGCCATACAGCCTGCTCTACAGCATCGTCGAAATCCTTTGCTCTTACGATTCCGAGGATTGGCATCATAAGCTCTGTTGTGATAAGCGGATGTTCCTTCGGTCCCTCGAAGATGATGCAGCGGGTATTGGCCGGTGCCTGAACTCCGATCATGGAAAGAAGGGTCTTCGCATCACGTCCTACACATTTACGGTTCAGCTTGCCGCCTGCAAGTACAGTCTCAACAAGTTTGTCCTGCTCTTCCTTGGATGCAAGGTAGCAGTCATTCTCTGTAAGCATGTAGTGCATTAACTCATCAACTACGGAAGATACTGCAACAACTTCCTTCTCTGCGATACATGGAAGGTTATTATCGAATGTACACCCGTTTACGATATCCCTTGCTGCCTTACGGATATCAGCAGTATCATCAACCAATGCCGGCGGGTTACCTGCTCCTGCACCGATTCCTCTCTTACCGGAGGAAAGAACTGCTGTTACAACACCAGGGCCGCCTGTTGCTGCGATCAGATGGATATCTTTATGTTTCATCATAATATTGCTGGTCTCAAGAGTTGGTTTCTCAACTGTGACAGCGATATTATCCGGGCCGCCTGATTCCAGGGAAGCCTCATTTAAAAGATTGATTGCGTAAATAGAAGTTTTAACTGCTGCCGGATGCGGGTTGAATACGACTGTATTTCCACCTGCCAGCATGCCCATTGTGTTACAGAGAACTGTTTCACTCGGGTTTGTACATGGTGTGATCGCACCGATCACGCCAAACGGTCCCATCTCGATCAGAGTCAGTCCTCTGTCTCCGGACCATGCAGTTGTTGTGATGTCTTCGGTACCAGGAGTCTTATCTGCTACCAGGTGATGTTTGAGGATCTTATCTCCTACATTACCCATACCAGTTTCCTCAACACCCATACGTGCCAGTACTTCCGCATTCTCTTTGATCTTCTTGCGGATGCAGGTGATGATCTTCTCTCTCTGGTCCATAGACATTGTCTTAACTACCTGCTGAGCCTTTTTGGCTGCCTCGATAGCATCATTCATATCCTTGAAAACGCCATGTTTTCCGGCCGGAGCATCTGCAATCTGCATCTTTGCCATAACTTCCTGTACAATTTCCTGTACCATATTCTCACTTATTGGCATGAGATTGTCCTCCTTAATATTCCGTCAAAAAATTATTTCAGGCCAAGCTGAGCCATAACCTGTTTTGTGATCTGAGCAACGAGTTCTGCATCGTTGTTTGCAGCAGCCGGAGCCTCACCCTGAGGATCAGCAGCGCTTGTTCCGCAGTCTTTTCCAACGAAATCATACTGATATCCCGGGAACTGTTTGTAGTCCTCGCTGTGGCATGCGCCGCCGCAGTTGTGGCAGTTCTTTCCATCTTTGTTCAGGCAGAGGTTTGCCGGATGTTTTCCAGGCATACCGAATTTACGACGGATCGCATAGAGTTTCTCGATGTTCTCTTTGTCGAATTCCTTCGGGCCGCCAAGAAGTTTGCTCTGATACAGAAGCTGTGCGTAGAACTCTACAGACTCCATCTTCATGTATGCAGCGTTAAGGTCTGTGCTCCATGTAAGTGCTCCGTGGTTCTCAAGAAGTACTGCATCGAAATATGGAAGGTATTTCTCAAGGTTATCCGGGATCTCCATTGTGGAAGGTGTACCGTACTCAGCGATCGGAACACATCCAAGAGCGATAACTGCCTCTGGCATGATCGGCTGTGTAAGTGGAATACCTGCGATTGCGAAAGATGTAGCATAAATTGGATGAGCATGTACAACAGATCCTACATCCGGTCTCTTCTCATATACTCTCATATGCATCTTGATCTCAGATGATGGTTTGAATCCCGGGTTAGCCTGGATTACATTACCCTTGCCATCTACTTTACAGATGAACTCTGGTGTCATGAAACCTTTGGATACACCTGTTGGTGTGCAAAGATACTCATTCTCTGCTACTTTAACGGAGAAGTTTCCGTCGTTAGCTGCAACCATGTTACGGTTGTAGATTCTTTTACCGATGTCACAAAGCTGTTTTTTGATTTCAAACTCGTTTACCATGCTTAATTTCCTCCTTGAGCATTGGATTGCACTATTTTGTTTCTGAGAACATTTTACCCCATACCACAAAATAAGTCAAGGACAATCCGTTGTTTTATGTTGGTTTCTTGTTGTTTGTTATGTTGTTTTTATTGTTTTTTTATGTTGTATGTTTGCAGAGGATCTTTTCTCTTTAATCCCGTGTTTCTCAGCCGCCAATCTGACAGTCCAGACCGCATACCGCATGCACCGCGTTCTTTAACATCTGCATATGTTCTGCTGTCGGCGGAAGAATTCCTTCCATTAAATAAGGGCGTCCAAGTCCTTCATATTTATCCTGTCCCAGTCTGTGGTAGGGAAGAAGATGAATTTTGTTTACGCCCGGAAGGGATGCCGCAAATCTGGCGATCGCCTGGATCTCTTCCACAGAATCATTGAATGTCGGAATAACCGGAACACGGATCACCAGTCTGGTTTTTCCGTAGAGCGCAACTTTCCTTGCATTTTCCAGCATCAGTCCGTTAGCCCTTCCTGTAAACTCCTTATGTTTTTCCTGGTTCATATGTTTGATATCCATCAGATATACATCCAGATAAGGAAGAACCTGTTCGATCTTTTCCCAGGGAGCACATGCCATGCTCTCTATTGCGGTATTAATACCACGTTCTTTTGCCGCACGGAGAAGATCTCTGGAAAAATCCGCCTGACACATACATTCACCACCGGAAAGGGTAATTCCTCCTCCGGAGCGATAATAATATGCGCGGTCTTTCTCCACTTCCTCGATCATCTCGCGAACTGTCACATCACGGCCGATCACCTTGTCCTCACCCAGAACTTTCATGTTCTGGATCCGGTACTCCTGTGATTCCGGATTGCAGCACCAGCGGCAGCGAAGAACACATCCTTTCAGGAACACGATGGTACGGATACCCGGACCATCGTGTACTGAATATTTCTGAATATCAAAGATCCTGCCCTTTGTATCCAAATAGTCCATAATTACCTCTTAATTCCTTGCGTCTGCTGCGCGTCCCCGGTTAAAATCCCTGCTCTGTTCTTCGGATGATATCATCCTGCAGAGATCTAGAAAGCGTAGTGAACAGTGCACTGTATCCGGCAACACGTACAACCAGATGTTTGTATTTCTCCGGATGTTTCTGAGCATCCAGAAGTGTCTCTCTGTCGACAACATTGAACTGCATGTGCATACCCTTCTGATCAAAGTATCCACGGATCAGTGCTACAAATTTCTCCAGGCCCTCTCTTCCTGCAAGTGCAGACGGATGGAATTTCTGATTGAACAGTGTTCCGTTGGATACGATAAAGTGATCCAGACGGGATACGGAAGTTGCTGCTGCTGTCGGGCCCTTCACATCCTTGCCTGCTGACGGAGAAACACCATCTGCAACTGGTGTATGTGCATAACGGCCATCCGGTGTAGCACCGGTCTGTCCGCCAAGGGGAACATTTGCGGATACCGGATAAAGTCCGGCCTGATAATGTCCGCCTCTCGGGTTTTTGTATTTCTGAAGTGGTTTTGTGTAAGTATAGGCAACATCTCTTGCAAAATAATCCACATCCGGAATATCGTTTCCGTATTTCGGAACTTCATCGATCAGTTTGTGGATTTCTTCAAATCTTGCCTTTTTCTCCGGCGATGGTTCTGCTCCAAGCGCTGCTGTCATAACAGCCTTGGCTGTCTGCTCATTTACACCGATGCCATTTTCCTGAAGCTTCTGCATTACAATTGTAGTAATATCTGCTGCAGACTGTGCATCAATACCCTTGCCATAGTTCCATGCCAGAGCTTCCTTCATCTCTTCCATGGTAACTTTCTTTTCTTCATAAACAAGTTTACGGATCGCATACAGAGAATCTGCCATGTTTGCAATACCAAATCCCTGAGGGCCGGTAAAGTTATAAACAGCGCCTCCCTCCTGAACGGATTTACCACGTTTCATGCAGTCATCCACCATACAGGAAAGGAATGGAAGCGGACACCTCTCAGCATGTGCCACGTCAATGGCATTGTCTGCATTTACAAGCAGGGAAATAAAATATTCCATCTGTTTCTTATATGCGTCATAAAACTCATCAAAGGTCTTCATCTCTGTGACATCGCCTGTCCTGACACCGATCTGGACTCCTTTATCCATACCATTGGAGAAAACCATCTCAAGCGGGCGGCACATATTGAAGAATGCCGCATCATGCCAGCCGTCTGTCTTACCGGCTTTCTGCGGTTCTACGCATCCAATGATGTTATATTCCCTGGCATCTGCAAGAGAAAGTCCTCTGTTCTGCAGCGCCGGAATGATAACCTCATCATTATAATAAGCCGGAAGTCCGATTCCTGTTCTTGTAAGCTCTGCAGCTTTGATCAGGAATTCATGTGGAGATCCGTTCCATACTCTTACAGAAAGAGACGGTGCCGGAAGATGCACATGCATGGATGCCTGAATACACATAAAGGAAAGATCGTTGGTCACATCCTCACCGTCTTTATTCTGGCCGCCTGCGATCAGGTTCTGGAAAAGGCTGTAGCCTGCAAAACCTTCTGCTGATGCAGCATCACGGCATTTGTTCAGATCGTTTAATTTTACCCAGATACAGTCCATCAGTTCCTGAGCAAACTCTCTGGTAAGATTACCTGCCTCCATATCACTCTTGTAATACGGATACATGTACTGGTCAAAACGTCCCGGTGAAATGGAATGTCCGCTGCTCTCCATCTGGATCAGCTGCTGTACGAACCAGAAAGACTGGCAGGCTTCATAGAAATTACGGGCACCTTTCTCCGGCACACGTGTACAGTTGGACGCAATCTGGAGAAGCTCCTGTTTTCTGGTCGGATCCTGACACTGATATGCCATCTGCTCTGCAAGCTCTGCATAACGATGCGCATAATCAATAACAGCCTGGCAGCTTAAGATCACTGCTTCCAGGAAACGTGACTTCTTCGCATAATCACCATCTCCCACATTACTTTCATCCAGTTCTTTCTGTGCTTTGGCAATGATACCCTCATAACCAATTGCCAGAACTTCCTCATATTTAACCGTTACATGTCCTACACCATTGTAGAAATAATTTCCCGGTGTAAAAATGTTGTGGTCAATGGCAAGGATCGCTTCCGGAGCCATATAGGAAGTCGCAAGCTCGCTGGTAGTCTTACCCTTCCAGTATTTATGTACCTCCCGAAGATCCGCCTTGGTCTCCTCCGAAATATAAAATGGATCAGCAGTTCTGGTAGCCACCGTATCCAGTTCATCCTCCAGCCACTGGAAAGAATACTCCGGGAATGTCTGACATCCTCTTGGTGCCAGGGTGCTGCTTCCGACGATCAGTTCCTCATCACGGATGATGATCGGAATGTTATGCAGGATATGGGCAAAAGCCTTCGCTCTGCGTGTGATGATCGGCTCGTCTTCAGTTTCCTTGTAGGACTCTGTGACCAGTTTCGCTCTGGCAGATTCGATCACCGGCATCTTGGCATAAAGATTATCCACAAGATGTGTGATCCTGTCTGTTTTCGGGATATCTGCTATATGAAATTTCTCCATGATTCTCCTTTCTCATAACCGGTTGTTTCTGGTGATCTGTCTGCCTCCACGCTTCCAGAACCGCTCCTGTCCGGCTATGTGCTCATGTAATTTCATTATACCTTACCCCCTGTTTGATGTCAACGAAATCCAACATGTGTTTCTTGCTGTTTTTGTGGTTTTTATTGGGTGAACCCCGTTGGTTCTATTTGTTTTTCGTGTTTTTATATTTTTCTCTATTGACTTTGTTTTTCTGTTCTGCCATACTTGGATTTATATAGAAATTCCTTTAGTCAAGCGGATATTCCGTCACATGTTCATGAACAGTAAAAGAGGTGTAAATTTATGTATCTTTCTGATATGCATACACATTCCATCGCCAGCGGCCACGGCACGGAATGCACCATCACCAATATGGCCCGGGCAGCCGCAGGGAAGGGCCTCCGGCTTCTCGGAATCACAGACCACGGTCCCGGAACTCTGGCTGCCGGAACTTCTTCCTATTTCCGGAGCCTTACCTATTCTCCGAAAAAACATTTCGGAGTAGATCTGCTCTACGGAATCGAACTGAATATTCTGGACCGGAAGGGAACTGTAGATCTGGATCAGGAATTATTATGTAAACTTGATTATGCCATCGCAAGCATGCATACCTGGAACTACCGTCCCGGTACCAGAGACGAGAACACAGAAGCTTTTGTCAATGTCATGAAGAATCCCTGTGTCAAAATCCTCGGTCACAGCGACAACACCCATTATCCGGTAAATTATGATGTTCTTGCCCGAACTGCCAGAGAAACCGGAACAATCTTTGAAATTAACGAAGCTTCCCTGGCTCCATATGGCTACCGTGGTGATACCAGAGAAAACTGTTATGAGATTCTCCGCTGCTGCCGCAAATATCATCTGCCGCTGCTGCTCTCCAGTGACAGTCACGGTCCGGAACACATCGGTGATTTTACCTGTGCTGCTGAATTTGTTCATCAGGCCATGTTCCCGGAACAGCTGATTCTGAACAATCAGCTTCCAAGATTGAAGGTATTTCTGCAGACCAGATGATCTGGTAAAACAGTAAGATCGAATATACATAAAATGTATCCGAATACACATTCATGTTTGACTCACAACCAAAAAAGCCAGCTCGGACACATTTTACCATGTGTCCGAGCTAGCTTATTATTTCGGGTTATATTATATTTTCTTTATTATCATTTCTCATCTGCCTGAGAATTCTCTCTCTGCTTTCTTATCATATCCGCAAGTTCCTGATATTTTCCTGTGATATATCCATAATTCTCTCTTCTGTGAGGAAGTTTACACGCAGTGCAGTCCTTGATTCCGCTTTCCGTAAAATGGAAATTACCACCGCATTTATCTCCCAGTGCATACAGCGGACAATAACAGAACAGGCAGTTAAAATTTTCCGGATCTGCTCCTTTATGGCATGGAAAATACTCGCATTTTTTGTGGCTGAAATAGGAATATTCTTTTCCCTCCCAATATGGTTTCTCCATGGTTCTTATCTCCTCCCGGATCATGCACTCTCTTAATTTTTCCGTAAAAAAAGAGGTAGCGATCCCACCCCGGGGTAGAAATATAATCCGTTCATGAGTGCGCGGAGGGAACGAATGTATCCGGAGTAGTATCGCCTGCCATTTAATCATGTATAATTCATATGAACAGGCGCATTCCATAAAAAAATGCCTACTCTCGTAAAAAAGTAGACAACGTCCCAGGGGTGCGGAGTCCCTGAAATGGTTGTTACACTTTACACGGAAGTTTAACCTCGCCATAACAAGCAGGTTTCCTGGCTCCGGGATCATGGCTCGTCTCTCCTTCTCATACATAGGTACAATGGATTCTGAGATTCGCTCCTCCGTTACAGTGACCGGATCGCTCAGGTTTCTCACCTGATTCCCTTTTCTGCTGGCTTCTGATAATCCATGACTGTCAGATGCCCTCAGCACTTGCTATGTTCAATATGGAATTATACTGACATTATAATAACACCCTGTTAATTATATGTCAATACTGTTTCAGATTTTTTTGATATAAATTCACTGTTTCCTTATAAGAAACAGCCTGGCGGAATATGCCGCCAGGCTGTTCAATATCTTCATCTTAATAAATTTTATATGGTTCGTGATTATACAAGACGTCTTACAGAGACAATCGTTCTGTATGTCGCATCGTTACTGATCTTAATACCATCCTGAGAATTGGATGCATGTACGATCTGTCCATTGCCCATGTAAATAGCCACATGTCCACCATAGCAGATCAGATCTCCTGGCTGGGCATCTGCATAAGATACCTCAGTACCTGCATTCTGCTGCTCATAGGAAGTTCTCGGAAGGCTTACGCCAAAGTTGGCATATACACTCTGTACAAAACCGGAGCAGTCTGCACCATTGGTAAGGCTTGTTCCGCCCCATACGTATGGATTTCCAACAAACTGTGTCGCATAATCTACAACAGAAGAACCTGAGCCACTGTAGGAAGAAGAGCTTCCACTGTCAGAAGAAGTATCTTCGGAAGTATCTCCGCTGTTATCATAATCCGCGTCTGTATTAGCTTCTGCATCGTCTGTGTTGGTATCTTCTGTTTCATCGCCTGTTATGGCATTACCGTCTTCATCATACTGAGTATCATCGTTCTCTCCATCTGCTGTGTCTGTATCTTCATCCACACACTCAGTATCATCTTCAGCAGCGTCCTCGTCTGTATTTACGATCTCATCACCGTTCTCATCATACTGCACATCTTCTTCGCTGTCAGCTTCTTCATCCTGCTGCGCCTGTGCTTCTGCTTCTGCACGGGCCTGTGCTTCTGCCTCTGCCTGTGCTCTTGCAGCTGCTTCTGCTTCTGCCTGACGTCTCGCTTCCTCTTCTGCCGCGATACGCTCTGCCTCCAGACGCTGAAGCTCTGCTGTCTGCTCTGCAAGAAGGTTCGCATAGTCTGTAGCCTGCTGCTGTGCATAAGCGATCTCATTGTCATAATCCGCAGATGTGGCACGCTTCTCATCCAGCTGTACCTGCAGATTCTGTGACTCAGCCTCGTACTCCTGCTTCATTCCCTCAAGTTCTGCCTTCTCCTGTGTATACTGAGCTTCCAGGTTGGCAACCTGCTGAATGGTATTGGAATACTTCTCAAGGCTCTTTCTGTCCTGTTCATATGTCTTCTGTGTGTACTCAGCTTTCGTGAGAAGATCTGACAGGTTCTCTGCATTAAGCATCATCTGGAACCATGCATCATCTCCACCTTTCTCATAGAGATACTGAATACGCTTCTTCATTGCCTCATACTGCTTGGTCTTGGCATTCTTAGCCTTCTCAAGGTTCGTCTGGGTAGAAGCAATATCAGCTTCTTTATTAGAGATGTCTCCCTCCAGTGTCTGGATTGAAACCATCACGTTTACAAGATTGGCATCAAGAGTGGAAATTTCGCCTTCAATCTGTGATTTCTGTGCGGAAAGATCATCCAATCTGGAATAAGTCGCATTCAGCTGTTCATTGGTTGCATCCATTTCCTGCTGAAGTGCTGCCTCATCTTCTCTTGTTGCGCTTACGCTGACTACCTGTGCTCCGCTGATGATGAGCGCCAGTGTCAGACATAATATTCTTTTCTTCATGACTGTTCACCCTCGCAATCTGATTCTGAATTCTGATTTATCCGACAGTTCTCTGTGTCTGTCGTTTGTTTACTTGTCTCTGCTGTTATTTCATTCTCAGCAGTTCATGTAATATTTCTGCAATATCTTGTTCCAATCTTTTTATATATTAACACAGTGTTATTTGGATTGCAAGGTTTTTCTATCAATTAGTTTAAAACTTTGTAACATTTATTAATTATTTTGACATTAAAAAAGAGAGAACCTTGCATTTTCGGTTCTCCCTTTTTGTTGATTCAATAAAATTTTTTGATATTTCTGTTGCAGCCTGTTTTTAATTGAACAGATCTGCAAGAATCTGATTTGCAGTCTTCTTCAGGTATCCATCCGGATCAGAAAGTGTGCTTCTGTTCCATCTGAAATATGCTCCATTACGGATGTAATTACCGCTGGACTCATGGTAATCATATTTGGATACGCCCGGATATTTTGCCATATAGGTTTCTGCAAGCTTGATCGCCTGGCTTCCGTAAGTTCCGTTAGGTGTCGGTGTTCCGGAAATCTGAACGCCTGCATTCGGCGTACAGTGCAGAATCACAACACTCTTATCTGCGCACTGACCAAGAACCATCCATGTATGTCCATCGTTATATCCGATATCTCCAGGATAAAGTTTCCAGTTTGAACTTGACAGCGTTGACTGGGAAATGATCCTTCCCATTCCCCTGCCAGAATACAGGGAACCGATATCTCCGGAAACAGTTGTATAATTCACTCCACCTGATTTACTCTGCATGATCTGGTATACAGACCATCCTACATAACCGGAACAGTCAAGGCCCTTCTGTTCTGTAGATTCACTGAGGTCCATATAGTTTCTGTAGTTATAAGAACTTGAATTATTATCATACCACTGTTTCCACTTGGAGCTTACACCTTTTCTGGTTGCATCTGACCAGTTATGTCCACCGCCCCATACATAAAGCGTCTGTCCTACCGGTTTCAGGGCATTGGCCAGGAAATTTTTGATCGTCCTGGAACTTGAAGGAGTTGTTGTATTCGGATTGCTGCCGCTGGACTGAAGAACTCCGGAACTGCTGAATGTGTACTGCACTCCGTCAATGGTCTTGGTTCCTGTAGCCATAACACCGGTAGACGGGTCAAAATAGTATTTCACTCCGCTGGTAATATTGGACACCCATCCGGTGGCCATAATGCCTTTGGACTTCTTTGATTTATAGAAATAATATGTATAGCTTCCAATCTTCCTGAAGCCTGTATACATAGCACCTGTGCTCGGGTCAAAATAGCGTTTCTTCGCTGTCGATGTTGTTGCCCAGCCGGTGGCCATAAAGCATTTGCTTGTAAAATATCTGGTCACGTTCTTGGAATCTGTAAGAAACGTACTCTTGGCTGCAACACCATTGCCGCTGTAGAAATAATATTTCTTATTGCTGATGGTTGCCCACTTGGTTGTCATATAACCGGTAGACGGATTAAAGTAACGGGTATTCTTCTTGCTGTCTGTCAGCCAGCCTGTTGCCATATAGCCCTTAGCTCCATTGGCATTATAGAAGTAGCGTTTACCCTTGCTGTCCTTTGCCCAGCCTTTTACCTGAACTCCTGTAGAGGCATTGAAGTAATACTTCTTTCTGTTCAGAGTAAGCCAACCTTTTACTTTCTTTCCATTTTTGTAGTAATAGGACTTCCCGCCTTCTGTTTTAAAACCATTCTTGGTTGCCGCCTGTACATCCGTTACAGTTGTGTGTACAGTCGCTCCGGCTGCAAAAAACATCAAGATCAAAAAAAGTCCCCAAAGTTTCCATTTTTTGCTTAATTTTCGCATACATACCTTCCTTTGATAGATAATTGATATTTACTATTTATGAAGTCCGGCTGATCGTTGTCTGCACTGCCCATCCTGTGAGCGGTAAATAAAACGTGCAATTCATTACAATTCTGTTACAAATTTACGTCCATATTATATACCATTCTTTATCTCCCGTCAACTCTTTCCCGTTTTTTCCCTCTCCAATCTCCTTTTCCGCACAGGAAAAATCCCGATTCCAGGATTCTTCTTCCTGTGCAGGCACCTTCATCAGAATAAAAAATCCCCGGATCATCAGGTATATGCGCTGAATATTCCGGGGATCTGATATTAATAAAAAATGTTACTTCCTGTAACAACTCTGTTACAGAGAATTTCCTACAGGAATTTTTTGCGAAGTTCTGCTCCGTCAAGTGCACTTAAATATGCCGGTGCAACATCAAATACAGTTTTGCATCCCTTCTGTCCTTCCTGGTTCATGCGATATGCAGCTCTTGCATAAGCAACGATAACGGAAGATGTGAACTCCGGATTGGAATCCAGTTTCAGGCTGTACTCGATCACATGGCTGTTCTCATCATTCCATCCTGTTTTTCCGCTGCGGATCACAAAACCACCATGTGGGATTCCGCTGTGGTCACGGTTAAGTTCTTCCTGGGAAATAAAGTGTACCGTTGTGTCATACTCATCAAAGTAGTTCGGCATAGTCTTGATCTCTTCTTCGATACGCGCAAGATCAGCACCTTCCTCAGCAACTACGAAGCACTCTCTTGTATGTTTCTGACGTGTGGTAAGCTCTGGATTTTCTCCGTTTCTTACTGCCTCAAGTGCTGCCTCTACAGGGATTGTGTACTGTTTTGCGTCTTTTACGCCTTTGATACGGCGGACTGCATCAGAGTGTCCCTGGCTGACACCTTTACCCCAGAATGTATAATCGTTTCCGTTTGTAAGGATGGCATTTGCGTACATACGGTTCAGTGAGAACATTCCCGGATCCCAGCCTACAGAGATGATTCCTACATGACCAGTTTCCGTTGCTGCCTTGTCAACATTTGCGAAATGCTCTGGAATTCTCTTATGTGTATCAAAGCTGTCCACAACATTGAAGTATTTCACATATTCCGGTGTCTGAACAGGAAGATCTGTAGCACTTCCTCCGCAGATGATCAGGACATCGATCTCATCTTTCAGCTTCTCTGCGTCGTTTACAGAATAAACTTTAGCAGTCTCTGTAAGGATCTTTACTGTTTCCGGGTCACGTCTGGTAAATACTGCAACCAGCTCTGTATCCGGATTGTGTTTGATCGCGCACTCTACACCGCGTCCAAGATTTCCATAACCTAAGATACCAATTCTTATACTCATAACGATTTCCTCCTCTTTTTCCCGGCAGATACATTGATGCAAAACATTCTGCTCCGCTGCACGCTCATGAGCGCAGCCACTTCGCGGTTTGCCTTACAAACATGTTCTGCCCTATCTATCGCAAAACGGATCTGCAGGATCCGCCTTACAAACATACTCAAAACGGATAGTTATCCTCCGCATCAGCAGCAGAAAATACCACCCGGCCAGCACATGGCACAGGCCATAGTCCGGCAGCAGGCATCACACATATCTCCACCTGCTGTCGGCATTCCTCCAAAAGGATCCTGTTGCTGCTGGTACCAGCCACCGCCGCCCTCCATTCTCTGAAGGATCATGCGGTACTGCACATTATCAGGCTCCTGTCGGACTGCTTCCCGGATCTGATCTAGAGCCGTCACATTATTGCCAAGTCCCATATTGGCCATGGCAGCCAGATAATACCACTCGCCATTTTTCTGGCCAAGAGAATTCAGGACATTCATAGCCTCCTGATAATGGCCGCTCTGCACATAATTGGAAGCAGCACGTCTTCGCATGCTCTCTTCATCCTGATAGGTACTGGAACCTGCACTTCCATAGCCGCCAAAACCGCCGTAATTTCCATAGCTGCCATACCCATTTCCCGAAGCACTTCCGCCATACTCCCGCTCTTTCATGATCTGTTCGTACGCCTGCTGTACTTCCTTGAATTTCTCTTCTGCCTGATCTTTATTCGGATTATTGATATTGGCATCCGGATGATATTTTCGGCTGAGCTTCCGGTATGCCTTCTTTATTTCATCATCAGATGCGTTTCTGGGAACTCCCAGCACACTGTATGGATCTAACATTTCTTTTCTTTCTCCCGTTCTTCCCTGCGTTTCTGTCCGATGGCTGTGAAGCGGCACCAGACGCCGGAATATAAAATATTTCGAAGGATATCACCATATCGGATCACGGGCATTCTTTCAAATTCCCTGCAGCTTTCTGCCAGCATCATTGTAAGCATCCGGCGTATCTCTTCCTCGAACCCTTCCATCTTATATTTTTTAAGGAACGGATTGTAATTTCCGTTTTCTGCATCTTTTTCCACATCGTCATAAGCATCCAGGATATAAATAAACTTCCCGAGATAAAATCCCATCCGCCGCAGTGAAGATTCCCACACATCCTTACGGAACGCAAAGACCTCCTCCATGATCCTTCCGGAACACCCGGCAACACGGTCCACATCGGTTTCTCCCTGTTTTTCCAGACTGGAAAGTTCCATAAGAGCTTCCTTTATCCTGCGGATCTTCTCCGGATAATGAGCCATATGTTTCTCTCCGCCGGTCTTAAGAAGTCTGGCGTATGCGTAACGCAAAGGTTTATGCTCATCCTGCCAGTCATCCATGCATTTATAATATGAAAGGATCACATTCATATCCGCACAGTATTCCGTAATTGCATTCCGGCGCACAGGCTGTGGTTTCAGAGGATGGACCGCACACCTTGAAGTTCCCTTCTGTGTAGGTGGTTCATATACTCCACTCAGCAGAAGGACCACAAAGGTCATATCATAAGTCAGTGAGATCTGTCCTGGTATGCCATATCTTTCCCTCAGTTCTCTGCAAAGTCCGCAGTAAAAAGAACGGTACATATCAAAATCTTTAAATTTGATCTCCGGTTTATTAACTGTCACATATCCGAACATTTCAGCTCCTCTTTACGAATTTCGTGTGGCATTTCGGACATTCGATCTCTATCTTGCCTTTCCCCCTGGGAATACGGACCTTCTGTCCACAGCCCGGGCAACTGTAAATATGGTGCGTTTTTCTTTGTTTCATCAGATTTTTTTCTTTATTGAAACGAAGCCGGAACTTCGATGTCATCTGAAGATATTTCTGGTTCTCCGCATAACGCTGCTGAATATTTCTGGAAAAAATACGAAAATACGCATACACGATCGCCGCAATTCCCAGAAAATCAAAAATACTGCCCAGATTTCTGTTGAACATGGTGATAAACATAGTCAGAATGATCAGCACCAGTGCGGCTCCCATGGTAAACCTGGAAAGTTCATCCACTCCGTAGCGTCCCTGCATAAACTTGTTAAATTTGTCTCTCATAGAATCTGCATCTCCTTTTTACTGCCGGTATTACTGTTTCCGCCTCTTCAAAAAGAATGCGCCGAAGCTGTTACCGGTCATTACATACCTGGAAAATGTAGAATTTAAGATAATAGGACTCATCTGCCGACCAGAGGATCGGATGATCCGGTGCCTGTGTACGATACTCTACCTGGCGAAGTCTCTTGTGTACATTCTTCGCAGCCTGACCGATCGTCTGTGTAAACAGCTCATAGGTCATGAAGTGAGAGCAGGAACAGGTTGCAAGAAAACCGCCATCTTTTACAAGACGCATAGCTCTTAAGTTGATCTCACGATAACCTTTTACCGCATTTTTTACGGAACTTCTGGATTTCGTAAATGCCGGAGGATCCAGGATCACCACATCAAATTTCTCTCCCTTCTCCTCAAGTTCCGGGAGAAGTTCAAATACATCTTCACAGAGAAACTTCACAGTTCCGTCCAGTCCGTTAAGTTCTGCATTGCGTCTTGCCTGATTTACCGCAGTTTCAGATGCATCCACACCCAGAACACTCTGTGCTCCTGCAATTCCCGCATTCAGTGCAAATGATCCGGTATGTGTAAAGCAGTCCAGCACTTTCGCATTTTTGCAAAGTCGCTGGATTGCCAGACGGTTGTATTTCTGATCCAGGAAAAATCCGGTCTTCTGTCCGTCCTTGATGTCCACTTCATATTTTACACCATTCTCTTCAATCTGAACGATCGTCGGAAATTCTTCTCCGATAAATCCCTTGGTAAGTTCCATTCCTTCCTGGCGGCGGACCTTTGCATCACTTCTCTCATAGACACCCCGGATCTGGATCCCGTCCTCTGCAAGAATATCCTTCAGCGCCTCAATGATCGTTCCCTTAAGGCGGTCGATTCCAAGTGCCAGAGACTGTACTACCAGCACGTCAGAAAACTTATCCACAACAAGGCCAGGAAGAAAATCTGCCTCCCCGAAGATCACGCGGCAGCTTCCGGTGTCTACGACTTTTTTGCGGTATTCCCAGGCATCACGGACACGTTGCCTCAAAAAGTCCTCATTGATCTCTCTGTGCTCATCTCTGGTGAGCATACGCACAGCAATCTTGGAATTGGTGTTGATAAACCCTCTTCCCATCGGATAACCGTCAAAATCGTGGACCAGCACAATATCTCCGTTCACGAAGCTTCCCATGATCGTTGCGATCTCATTATCATATACCCAGAGGCCTCCTGATTTCAGGAATCTGCCTTCGCCTTTTTTCAATGTTACTACTGCCAGGCTCATAAATTCTACCTTTTCCCTTTCTCATTTCCCTGTAACGGTTTCCAGTGTATGAATTCCATAAAACCGATTTATGGTCAATTTTAGCACAGAAGAAAATATTTTTCCAGTGCTTCCCCAAATCCTTCATATAAAACACACAAAAAGCCGCCGCAGAAACTGAAATTCCAGTCTCTGCGGCGGCAGGCTTTATTTCCTGATCATGGAAACTGTTCAAAAATCTCTTTACTGTGCTGACTCTTCCTCAGAAGTATCGGTATTCTCACCGTAAAGTCCTGCAAGATATTTCATCGTCTCCTTATAAAGAGTCTGTTTATCTTCTTCTGTTACATCTGCAAGAAGAGCAGCAGCCTCATCTGTAGTATCTGAATTTTCTTCCGTGATCTCAATTCCAAAAAGTTTCTTGAGGTTCTGATCCATCATGTTCAGCTCCGGTGTGAGATATGTCTCAGTTCCGTCTGCCACATAAGATCCTGTACCGTCTTTCAGGATATCATAATACTGCTTCTCAACAGTCTCGGCAACGCTCTTCGCTGTCTGCTGGTCCAGAGTTACTGTTGCCACAGCTTCCGTATTCTCAGTTGCTGCCAGAAGGGCATCCGCATCACCTTCATACTCTCCTTTTACAAAGAGTTCAAACTTGTCGTAGTATGTCTTATTCTCTTCGCTGAGTACGGAAGTGTCAATCTGGGAAGCATCCGCTTCTGCACCTGAAGTCTCTGACTGATCAGAGGACTCCTCAGAAGAATCCGTATTCTCCTCTGTTGCCTCCGGGATTCCCGTTTCATCTGCTGAAGTTCCCTCTGCTGTATCCTCTGTGGAATCTTCCTCTGTGTAAGTTCCGTCCTCGGTCGCATCCGGGATTTCTGTCTCACTGCTATCTGCAGAATCCTCCGCCGGCGCTTCTTCCTGATCGTTCTCCTCTGTGGAGCTTTCGATCACATTATCTCCCAGCACATCGGAATTTACGTTATTCATAATATCGTCATCATCTTCGGTACTCTGATCCACGTCTACGGTATCATCCGGGTTCTCTTCATCCATGGAATCCCCTGTCTCTGCCGCAGAAGTTGTACTTGCGCCTGTTGTATTGGCATCTACCTGTTCCAGTGTCTGTTTCACGTCATCATAGTTATAACCCTGCTGAGCGATCTGCTGAAGCAGAGAAACAATTTTATCAATGTCAGCCTGGCTTACTGAAATATTATTCTGGTTCGCCACATTGATAACAATATTCTGGATCTCATCCGCATTCTGCACATCGTTCTGGATCACGTCCATCTTGGACTGGTTCACTACTGTTGTCGCCTGGTCTTTACCAACCTTATCCGCAAGCTCTCCGGTTGTCACGATCTCCTGGTTGGCAAGTTTGGTCTTGGTCGCATCCAGTTTCTCTCCACTGGCTTTCTCATAGGCCATCTGAATACCTGTCAGTGCACCGGTTCCGGATACTTCCATCGGGCATGCGGCAATGACTTCACAGTTCTTGACACCGGATGTGGAAAGAGAAGTGGCGATCATATTACCGGTTACCCAGTTAAGGTTGGCAGTACGGACTTTAATTCCGCCGGACTGGGTTGGTTTTACATAAGCACAGCTTAATGTATGGGAACCGATCTGCTCCTGTGGTGCAATATTATCCAGATGATTGTGCTCATCCTGGTTGGTAACAGTTAAAATCTGAACCTGATCTGCACTTACATTAAAATATTTCATCATTGTCTGTTTCTGGGCATCGGAAAGATCTGCTCCAAGTGTTACAACCTTGGTTGCATCCGCAAATACAGGATTTACGCTTCCTGCCACAAGGCATGCGCTGCAAAGCAGGGCTGCGATCATATTTCTTTTTTTCATTGAACTTTCCCTCCTGATATATTTCTTATAAATTGGCTGTATCTGTTTACATTTTTACAGTGTAAAGCGAACATTCACCTTCTGCTTTACCATGTGTTCATGAACATGACCGTTTCATGATTTGTCGTTCATATTATATCACAGATACGATCATATTTGTAATTTATATTATATGAAAAAGCCGCTTTTGACAGCGGCTTTCTGTTTAGATCTGTTTTAATTTTCCGAATTTTTCTGCTTTTTTAAATAATTCCAGATTTTTTTTATTCATGGTCCCGAAATCTTTCAGCGGGCAGTAAACTTCTCTGCATTTTTCCATGATTTCCAATGCTCCCTGAAAAGACTCCTGGGAAATGCATTCAAATGGTTTCTCCGTGATCACTCTGGCGGCCAGTTCTTTTGCCACCTGATAATCTGCGTCGTTGGTATGGAGAACTCCCGTTGCAAAAGGAATTCCCTGGCGCTGCAGTTTCCGGTACACCGGAATTCCGCTTCCGTTTCCACCGATCACAAACACCCGAGGTTCTCCTGCCGGCGGTTCCATTTCCACGCAGCCAAATTCCGCGTTATAACTTCCCCGGGTAATTCCATAAAGCTTTCGAATATAATCAGAGGTAAAAATCTCCTCCGGTGCACCGTATTTTTCGATGTGATCTCCGTGAACACAGATTACCTGGTCAGAAATTTTCTGTGCAAGATCCAGCTCATGAAGGGACATGATCACAGTCATCTGTTTTTCCAGCACCATTTTTTTCAGAATGGCAAGCAGTTCCAGTTTATGACGGATATCCAGAAAAGATGTCGGTTCATCCAGGATGATAATCTCCGGTTCCTGGCAGATGGCGCGCGCCAGAAGAATCCGCTGGCGCTGTCCGTCACTGATCGCTGTGAAATCCCGGTCTTTCAGATCCCAGGCATGTACCATCTCCATGGCATTTTTAACTTTTTCCTTATCCTCCGCAGAAAGAATTCCGAGAGTTCCGGTATATGGATAACGTCCGGTAGACACCACATCCTCACAGGTCATAAGTTCCGGACGCATACGCTCGGTGAGCACTACGGCCAGTTTCCTGGAAACTTCTTTGTTTGTCATGCGGCTCATCTGTTCCTGTTCCAGATATACGGTTCCACTGATCAGGGAAAGCTGTCTTGTGATACTCTTCAGGATTGTGGATTTTCCGGCGCCGTTGGGACCGATCAGTGTGAGGATTTCTCCTTTATTCAGCTGAATATTGATCTCTTTGATCAGCGGTTTTCCGTCATAGCCTACGGTCAGCTGATCCGTATAAAAAAAATATGATTTCATCGTTTATATCCTCTGCTGTCTGCGAATCATGATATAGATAACTACCGGTGCTCCGAAAACTGCCGTCACAGAACTGATGCTCAGCTCCGTCGGCGCAAATACGGTTCTTGCGATCAGGTCACAGAACAGACAGAACACCGCACCGCCCAGGAAACAGGCCGGGATCACAAGCAGCGGCTTTGCGGTCTTTAAGAGACTTTTTGCAATATGGGGCACGGCGATTCCCACAAAGGAGATCGGGCCTGCAAATGCGGTCACACAGGCGGAAAGAATACTGGAAAGCAGGATCAGAAGGATCCGGAACACTTTGATATTGACTCCCATATTCTGTGCGTAAGTCTCGCCCAGCTGATAGGCGCTGATGGGTTTTGACATAAAAAATACAATCACCATAGTAAGAAATACCACCACAGCCATAGTCCGTACATTGCCCCAGGTCATGCCGGAAAAACTTCCCAGTGACCAGTTGTGGAGATTCACGATGTTGGAATCATCCGCAAACGTCACCACAAAGTCCGTGATGGCCGAGCAGATATAACCGATCATAACACCACTGATGACCAGCATGGACATGTTGTGGACTTTTTTTGCCACAAGAAGCACAAAGCCCATGGAGATCATGGAACCGGCAAAAGCAGCTAGGATCATGGCTCCGGAACCGATGGATACCGATCTGCTCAAAAGAAAGATCATCAGAAAAGCCACAATCAGCTTGGCTCCGGAAGAAATTCCCAGCACAAAGGGGCCGGCGATAGGGTTATTAAAAAAGGTCTGAAGCAGAAATCCGGAAACGGAAAGTGCTCCGCCGAGGATGATAACTGCCAGAATTCTTGGAAGACGGATCTCCCAGACAATATTATAAGAAGTTTCATCTCCCTGATGCCGGAATATGATATTCAGGATCTCCTGCACAGAGAGGTGGATACTTCCGGAATTTACATTCCATATAAATAAAAAGATCAAAAGTACCGCAAGGATCACAAAAGAGATCCCATATCGGACCGCGCGTTTTCTGTCATTCATTTTTTCTGGTACACTCCTCTTCTGTGGTGTAATTCGTGTAAAGCCGTATTTTCGTTTATTTCAGTTTGTGCATGTAAGTCAGGTTATCCAGGGAATCATCATCCGTGGTCAGCATGGTATGGATATCCTCGATCATAGTTCCAAGCCCTGTGGTCTCCTGGAAAAGGTTTTTGCCTGTGCACCAGACATTTCCGTTCTTCACTGCCTTGAAATCCGCAAGGAGCTCGCTTTTGGAAAGAAGTTCATCGATGGTCTGAAGCTCTCCGTCAATGGTACTGTTGTAGATGATATAATCCGCATCTTTTGCCTTGGCATAGAATTCTTCCATCTGCATGTTCATGGTGGAAAGGGCATTGTCACTCTCTCCCGTATCTTCCGGAACGTAATTTCCACCTGCAAGGGAGATCATCTCTGAAACATAGTCGCCGCTTTTTCTTACATTTACCGCGCCTACGGAGTTGATATAAAAGAACGCTACGGTCTTATCTGTTTTATCTGCTGTAAGCACGTTATCCAGTTTGTCTGTCTGCTCTTTGAAAACTTTTTCTGCCACATCTTCTTTTCCAAGAAGGACTGCGTAAAGTTTCATCCACTCAGTTCTTCCAAGGGGATGGCTTTCATAGCTGGAACGTTCCACCATTACAGGGATCCCGAATTGTTCCAGTTTCTCCTGGACTTCCGGATTGTGATGGATCATGGTGGATTCAATGGCAAGGTCACAGCCTTCGTTCAGAATCAGCTCATAATCCGGCGCACTGTACTTGCCGGCATAGATCATCTTTTTCTGCTCCATGGCGTCTTTGGCTTCCTGGATATACCATCCATCTTCCTTGGTTCCGGAAAGTTTGATACTGTCGATCCCGTCAATGGCCCGGAAAAGATCCATGGCTGAGGTTGCCACCAGATAAATATTGTTTAACGGCTGTTTTAAGACCGCAATATCAGAGTCCAGCCCTTCCGGAGCTTCTTTTCCCTCGGGGACTACAAGAAACTGTCCCTCCTGATCGATGGTGATCAGCGCATAGCCATCGTTGTAATAATCCACATTGAATTCCTTCGCATAGGATAGTTCCATGCTGTGGTCGAAAGTAAGGCCCGGAATATCCGCAGGCTTATGTTCTGTCTCCGCTGCCTGCACGGCAAACGCGCAGCCCAGAACAAGCGTCAATGTCAGAAATATGTATGAAATTATTTTTTTCATTTTTCTGCCTTTTTCATGCTTGAAGAATCAAAATTTAATGTGTAATCGATCTCATGAGGTGTACTCATGGCTACGGTATCTGCAGTCACTTCCATCTCTGTGTCAAAAACTGTCACCGGAATCTCAAATGTGGAATTTCCGTCTTTGTTCACCGGCTCATATTTTTCGCCATCCACGATCATGTAATCGTAATTCGGGCTGCTCCAGATGATGGTTGCTGTAGCTTCTTTGTCTTTGATCTCTACTTTGGCCGGAGATTCTACCGTTGCTCTTCCGGTTCCGCCTGTGAGGGTTACATCGAACTCATAAGTTCCGTCTTCCAGTTTCAGATCTTCCAGCTTTTTTCCCTCAGATTTCTTGTCATCGGAAGTTTTCTCATCTTTGGAAGCATCTGCTTTTTCTGCAGTCTCCTTGTCGGAGGAGTCTTCTTTTTTGTCTGTATCATCAGTTGTTTCTTCCACATCACCTGTCTTTACAGGATCTTTGACGCTGACTTTATGGTCATACCATTTACCTTTTTCTCCCAGAAGTGCCACATCAAATTCCTCATCAATGGCAGGTACCGGGATATCAAACCCGTAAACTTCCTCTGTATAACCGTCGCTGTATTTTACTGTATCTGTGGTAGGTTCAATGATCTCGGCGCCATCCTTCTGTGCATCTTCTGCAGTTCCTGCAAACAGATTTACGATCTTCTTGGAAACCAGGCTTACATGGATGGTCATCTTGCCATCTTTGACCGTAAGCTCTCCTTTTTTGTCATTGGCCTCATTTACATGGAACATACTGCTGTCTGTGTCAAACTCTGCTGTATAAACACCATCTTCCAGGGTATCTGTCTTGGCTGCGTCTGCCTCTTTCTCATTGGAAGCTTCTGCATCCTCTTTGGAATCGTTTTGGGCAGATTCGGTTTTTGCGGAATCTGTTGCAGCCATTGCAGGCACAGAGCCAAGGGCCATGGCTGATGCACTTACCATTGCAAGGATTAAGTTTACATAACGTTTTTTCATAATAATCTTCTCCCTTCCATAGATACAGCAATCTGCCCGGAAGACAGTCTTCCTGATCTTTCCGGGCAGTTACATGGATTTCTTATAGGTATCTGAGCTCACTCAGATCGTTTCATATTTATTATTCTGCGGAATCCTCAGCGGAATCAGCCTCTGTATCTGCTGCTGCGTCAGAATCTGCGGACTCATCTGTGCTTCCGATGGAGTCGATAGCTGCTTTTGTATGATCTACATAAAGCTGCTCAACGGCCTCGATACGTCCAAGACCTGCGATCTGTGTATCAACATTCTCGAAGTTTCCGGATGCTACAAACTGGCTCTTCCAGGAATCCTCATCATCACCGGCCATATCGTTGTTTGCATGGTCTCCGGCAACAACCATCAGCGGACGAAGAACAACGTTCTTGTATCCTGCCTCTTTTACCTTCTCGATAACCTTGTCGCAGGCTGTATCTTCCGGTTTACCCTCTACAGTACCGATGAATGCGTTCTTGAATCCAAGGTTTTCCATCTGTGTCTGCATCTGATCGTATGTAATGTTAGCTGTATGAGATGTTCCATGTCCCATGAATACGAATGCTGTGCCAGCCTCAGCTGCTGCATCCATGCTGTCAAATCCGGCTTCTTTGCAAGCCTCATCTGTGATTGCCTGAGCAACGGCTTTCTTGTCATCGTTGATCACGGTTGCATCGTCTCCAACCTCACCGAGCATTGGCTCTGCGATAGCTACAGACTCGAATTTATCTTTATAGCCATTGATCGCTTCTGTCATCTCATCGTACTCAGCACCATGCATCAGATGAGTAGGCTGTACAACCAGATTCTTAACACCATTCTCTACTGCACGGTCAAGAGCCTGCTGCATGTTATCGATCACTTCATCATCTCTTGCCTCTACATGGTTGATGATGATCTGTGCTGTAAATGCTCTTCTTACAGACCAGTCCGGATAAGCTTCTGCAAGAGCATCCTCGATTCCTTTGACATCCTCTGCACGGCTGTCATTGAAGGAAGTACCAAAGCTTACTACCAGAAGCTCGTTCTCACCGATCTCATCCTGGTTACGTGGATCGTCTTTGGAAGCGTCTCCTGTGTCACGTCCGAAGTAATCCGGATCAGCGTTCTCGCCCTCTACCAGTTCTTTCTGAGCGTCTGTCAGAGCATCCCATGCTTCTTTGGCTGCCTTGCAGTCCTCATCTGTTGTGTCGTTTCTTTCCTGTACATAGATCTTGTCGATCAGAGCTGCTACATTGTCAGCTGCTTTCTGGTCTTCATCAGAAGCCTCTGTGGTATCAGCTGCCTCAGTACTCTCATCTGCGCTCTCTTCTGTAGCGGAATCATCTGCTGCCATTGCTGTTGTAGCTGCACCCATAGAGCATGTCATGGAAACTGCGAGCATCAGAGCTAACATTGTTTTTCTTTTCATTTCTTATCGTCCTCTTTTCATGTATTTCCAGAATACTGATATGTACAAAAAAACGGCTGCTTTCTGCGGCCGCCTGCTCACACACGATTCTCTCGCAATACACATAAAAAGAAGTTCTGTATTGTTATTGAGAATACAGATTCGTAGACCGCGAATCCTGGATCTCACAATAAGGCAGTTCTCCTGACTTGGTTCCACACTGCTTTCCCTTCCCGGTTTCCCAGTGGTATTTAAAAACAGCTCCCCGTTCACAGTGACGGTATCGTTCCGGATTCTCACCGGATTCTCTTTTGCACATCCGACTGGACGCAACCTTATTGCCATAACATTTGTACATATTCGATTTTACCTGGTTACTTATTCTTTTACCACAAAATCACAAAATTGTCAAGATTGCTGTCGGACGAATTATGGTGCTTTCCCTGCATCTGTCAGTTATTTTCAACATACTCCTTTCAATATTCATGCACATTATGCATGGTTTTATATGATTTATGTTTTTTATTTATGGTACAGTGATTTCCTACAACATAAAAGCAGCCCCTTTCCGCCATCACTGTGACAGCAGAAAAGGGCCGCTCATATTATTTACTGAAGTACTCCTGCTCCAGGTATCTGGCTACATAGATACCGCTGGCGGATGCATGGGAAAGAGAATGTGTCACACCGCTGCAGTCTCCGATAACAAAGAGACCTTTGTGGCAGGTTTCCAGATTCTCATCGATCTCAACTTCCATGTTGTAGAATTTAACCTCAACACCATAAAGCAGAGTATCGTCATCTGCTGTTCCAGGTGCGATCTTATCCAGAGCATAGATCATCTCGATGATTCCATCCAAGATACGCTTCGGCATAACAAGGCTTAAGTCTCCCGGTGTTGCGGAAAGAGTCGGTGTTACGAAGCTCTCCTCAATACGTGCTTTTGTGCTTCGTCTTCCACGGATCAGATCTCCGAAACGCTGTACCATAACACCACCGCCAAGCATGTTGGAAAGTCTTGCGATGCTCTCACCATATCCGTTGCTGTCATGGAACGGCTCTGAGAAATGTTTGGATACCAGAAGCGCAAAGTTTGTATTGTTGGTGTGTTTTGCAGGATCTTCATAGCTGTGGCCGTTTACTGTGATGATTCCATTGGTGTTCTCATTAACCACAACACCTCTCGGGTTCATACAGAAAGTACGGACCATATCCTCAAACTTCTCGGTTCTGTAAACGATCTTACTCTCGTAAAGCTCATCGGTCAGACGGCTGAACACCTCTGCCGGAAGCTCCACACGGACACCGATATCCACACGGTTGGAAAGTGTGGGGATCTTAAGATCTGTACATACAGTCTCCATCCATTTACTTCCGCTTCGTCCCGCGGAGATGATGCAGTAAGTTCCCTCGTAACGCTCATCACCTACAACAACTGCATAGCCGTCTTCTGTTTTCTCCACTTTGTCAACGGACGCGTCAAAATAGAAATCTACATGGGCTTTCATCTTTTCATAGAGATTCTGAAGTACTACATAGTTGATATCCGTTCCCAGGTGGCGGACAGATGCATCCAGAAGATGCAGGCCGTTCTGAAGACAGAGCTTACGGATCTCACTGTTTGTGGTGGAATAAAGCTTGGTTCCCTCTCCACCATGCATCAGATTCAGTTTATCTACATATTCCATCAGTTCTGTGGCTGTATCCTTGCCGATATGCTGATACAGCGTTCCGCCAAACTGATTGGTGATATTATATTTTCCATCGGAGAAAGCGCCTGCACCGCCAAATCCTTTCATGATCGCACATGTTTTACAGTGGATACAAGATTTTACTTTCTTTCCGTCAATAGGACATTTTCTTTTTTCCAGAGGATGGCCGGCTTCAAAAACCGCGATCTTTTTCTCCGGATCATTATTCATCAGCTCATAGGCTGCAAAGATTCCTCCAGGACCTGCTCCTACGATCAGTACGTCATATTTCATAAATAAAAACTCCTTATCTTGTGTTGCCTGTTTTCAATGTTTCGTTTTCGCACAAACCCTGTCTATTCTACAACAAGTGTTTGTAAAAGTCACCTGTTTTTTCGGTTTTGAAAAAAATTTTTCAGTCCTTCCGGAACCTGTGGATCTTAAGCTTTTTCCCATCTGTTTCCACAGTAATGGCACCGCTTTCCATGGTATATTCCACCTGGCTTCCGGCCGCTTCCAGACGCTCTACGGTTTCCGGCGACGGATGCCCGTAAGTGTTGGTGGAAGAACAGGAAATGATCGCCAGTTCCGGCTTTATTTTTTCAAGAAACGCTTCCGTGGTAGAATAACGGGAACCATGATGTCCCACTTTCAGACAGTCCACATCCTTTAATATCCCGGACGCCAGAAGCTTTTTCTCCGTGTCTGCTCCGATATCCCCGGTAAAAAGCATCTGAAATTCTCCAAACGAGAGTTCCATCACCATTGCCTCCTCATTCACATCTTTTCCTGTGGCGTTTTTCTCCGGCCACAAGATGGAAAAAGATACCAGACCACAATGCAGCTCATCTCCCTTTTTTCCTGTCACAATTTTTATTCCGGCTTTTTGTGCCGCATCCGAGAGTTCCTCCCAGGCCTCCGGCTTTTCCTCCCATGAAGGAAGCACCAGATATCCTGCCCGGATGGTCGTGAGGCCATTTCCCATATATTCCAGAAGTTCCTTCGCCCCGCTGATATGATCCTTGTCTGTATGGGAAATAAAAAGCCCGTCCAAATAAGAAATCCCCTGACTTTTCAGAGCCGGCAGAAGGCAGTATCTTCCAAGGTCCGACTGGCTGCTGCTTCCTCCGTCAATAAGAAAATGGTGATTATCCGGAGTCTCCACAAGGATGCCATCTCCCTGCCCCACATCCAGGCAGGTCACTTTCAGGTCTCCTGCCGGATGAAACCCGAGGATCAGAATTCCTGTTATCATCAATGCGCCGGCTGCTGCCCGGACTGTCCGGAGTTTCCTTTGGATCTTTCCCGGGATTCTTTTATCCCGGCTGGATAACTCTGATTTCATACCCGCTTCCTGTTCCCGCCTCATCGGTTCTTTTATATACTGTCCCATAAGCAGGACTGTAATCAAAAAAACATAATATACCAGAATCTGCCAGATTTCCGGTTCCCCTCCGATCCAGGTGCTCCACCTTAATTTTCCTGCAAGGCTACATAGATATTCATAAAAAAGCAGCAGTCCCCTTGCCGGCAAAATTACCAGTTTTGCAGCAGAAATACTGAAAATTCCAAGCAACAGTGCCGCCATTCCTCCCATCAGCACAAAGCCCACACTTGGAAGCACCAGAAGATTCAGAAAAAATCCGGCAAGGGATACTTCTCCAAAAAATTTCAGCATCACAGGCAATGTCACCAGCTGAAGGGCTATGGAACTTACCAGTGCCTTCATCCATTTTTTCTCTGCTCCTGCAAGGGCACAGATTTTTTCCGCTGCAACGCCGATCCCAAGAACGCAGCCAAAGGACAGAAGAAAACCGCTGTCCAGAAGATACGCCGGGGATTCCAGAAGAATCATCATAGCTGTTACCGAAAGCGCAGTCATCATGTCATAAATCCGTCCAGTGATCCTGGCGCCCATGGCAATGAGAAACATGGTCACCGCCCGCATGGTGGAAATACTCCCTCCGGTCATGATCCCGTACTGCAGCATTACCCCCAGCGAAAAAATTCCCGCAGGCCAGATTCCAAGACCGATTTTTTTCAGAAGGTTATAAAGCCCCATTCCCAGAATGCTGATGTGAAGCCCGCTGATGGCAAGAATATGTACAATCCCGGCCAGCTGATATCGCATCCGCATTTCCGGATCCAGATCCTGTTTGTCCCCAAGCACCATCGCGCAGAAAAGTGGCGCGTCTTCTCCTGCCGATTCCGTAAGAATCTGCCTGCATTTTTCTTTTACCTTAAAAAGCTGCTGTCTGTATCCGGAATAGGATTCTGTTTTTTTCCGGACCACAGCTTTCTTCATAAAATAATAGATATGACGGCAGGCATAGTAATGCTGACTGTCAAAGCCACCGGGATTTGAGGGTTCCTCCACTCTTTTTAAAGTTCCTTTTACCAGAATTTTCATTCCCGGTTTCAGGTCTTCTTCTTTTTTCAAAAATACTCTTACATTTTCAATGGAAAATTTTCTTGACTGATAAATCAGATATGTTTTTTTCAAATAAACAGACTGGGAGAATTCTGTATTTTCATACTGCTCCACCTCCCCGCAGATCACAGAGCCAGGATGTGCTTCGATCCAGTCCTGTACGGTTACAGGAAGGGGATTCCCCCCAAGAAGAGGAATCCCCGCAAAATTCATAATACCTAAACCAAGCACCATGAGAAAACACAGAAAACATAATGGCCGTTTTGTCATACATGTTCTCCCGTTTATGTAGATATTTTGTTAAAATCAGTTCTGTTCTTTTTTGGCTTTTGTGCTAGCCAGCAGACTGTCATTCCATTCATAGAACTTGTAAAGCTGCATATTCTGGCCAAATGTCACTTCTTTGTTTCCCTCAATGGAAATCTCCACTTTATCCACATCCGTTGCCGCAATCAATGTGTTTACAACAGAATAAATCGGGATCTGCTCGGAAACATTTAACGCATAATCCTGAAATACAGAGTTGTAATCCACATAGCAGATTCCGTTGGCTTTTGTGAGAGAAAGTACCTCAGAATTCTCCGGAATGGTGGGATAATGATCTTTTTCCAGAGGTCCTCTTGCCAGCTGTTCCAGCACTACGGTTGCCTTTGGAAGATTCCGTCTGTAACGGACACTTCTCTGTTCTTCCACCAGTTTGTCACCGTTTTTGTTTGTAAAATACAGGGTAAAGGTATCGTAACTGTATACATCCCCGTCAGATCCGGAAAACTCTACAAACGTGTCACTGTTCATAGCTCCGACTTCTTCTCCTTTGGAATTCGTAAGAGGTTTTTTGCCCACATAAATTTCCACAGAATCAATTTCCGGAATCTGGATAAAGATTTTCACCACGCCGGTACGGACCAGAAGTTCCCTGGTGCGGGACATCTTACTGTAGGCCTCGTTAAATTCCAGACGCAGAATTCCATCCTTTATAGAATAGGAAGAAATTTTTACGTCTTCCGGAAACAGTGAAATTCCGTCTTCCCTTGTTTCACGGTTGTTCAGGCTCTCCGAAAAATCCCTGAGCATTACTTCCGCAGTTTCTTTTTCCGGTGTATATTTTTCTTCTTTCAGTTTTGTTTCTTCACTGTTGATATAGTAAAAGCTGTACTGCTGTTCTGCATTTTTCTCTTTTCTTCCCGCAAAACCGATATAGGCAATCAGCCCAAGAAAGATACAGGCAGCAGTCACGCAGATAATCTTTATCGTTTTTTTCATGCTGTACCTCCTAGGACGGAATATAGGACAGAGGAATCTTCACGGTAAATGTGGTTCCCTCTCCTTCTTTGCTGGATACTTTTATGATACCGTGATGCATGGCTATGGAACTTCTGGTAATGGCAAGCCCAAGACCGGTTCCTCCGATTTCCCTAGAATGGGATTTGTCTACACGGTAAAAACGCTCAAAAATCCGTTCAATAGATTCTTCAGGAATTCCAAGTCCGGAATCTTCAACGGTTACAAAGAAATCTTTGTGATCCGCATCCAGTGTTACACGAACCCAGCCTTCATCTACGTTATATTTGATTCCGTTCTCCACCAGATTGCTGATGGCAAGCGTAAACTTCACTTCGTCCACATCTGCATTGACCGGGCGGAAAGAATCCAGGATCAGGGAAATACTTCTCTGATCTGCAATCGGCCGCAGACGTTTCAGGATATTTTCCAGCAGTTCATTGATATTCATATTGGTAATATTCATATCTGCTGCCTTTTTGTCCATTTTCACAAGGGAGAGCAGATCTGTGATAATCTTGTTCTCTCTGTCAATCTCTTCTGTAATATCCGAAAGGAATTCCTGATACAGTTCCTCCGGAACCCCCTGCTGTCCTACAAGAGAGTCTGCCAGAACTTTCATGGAAGTCATCGGTGTTTTCAGCTCATGAGACACATTGGATACAAATTCCTGTCTGGATTCATCCAGGGTTTTCATTCTGGAAAGCATCTTATTAAATGCATCCGTAATCAGCGCTGTCTCTGTATAATCCGGAACGGAGATTTCTTCATTCTGATATCCGTCTGTCAGATCTTCGATGGCTTTTGTTACTCTGGCAAAAGGTTTCACCAGAACTGTGGAAAGGATATATCCCAGGAATATGGCCAGAACCACAATAATTCCAATGATCAGAATTCCCTTCTGTTCCAGTTCCCGAATGGTTGACGTTACTTCACTGGAAGAAGCCATGATCATCATGGCGCCCTGTACCTGAGTCACCTCCGGACTTTTTACCGGAACAGCCAGGATCAGCTTCTGGCTGTCGGAATCATAACGGTAGGCATCTTCCCCTTTAAAACAGTTTACTACTTTCTGGGATACCAGAGTTTTTCCCTCATCCACGCCATAGGTATCCTTAATAATCCTGAAATCCCTGTCTACAATGAGAATTCTTCCTCCATAGATATTAGACAACAACTCCAGCTTGCTGTTTACTGTCTGCGAGCTGGAGTCATTCAGATAATTCTCTTTGATAAGCAGGTCGCACATGATGTCACAGATATTTTCCATGCTCTGCACACGGTTGGCAATGGCACGGTCTTCATAGTTGGCAATGACCATTTCCGTTACAATGACACTTGGTACGATTCCCAGTATGATCAGGATGATCAGAATACGAAAGCGGAGACTTTTAAAAAACTTGCCGCTTTTTTTGATCTTCACAGCTTATGCCTGGAAATAGTAGCCCACACCCCATTTGGTGTGTACATATTTCGGCTCACTGGGATTGGCCTCAATTTTTTCTCTTAAACGACGGATATGTACGTCTACTGTACGGACATCTCCCGGATACTCATATCCCCATACGATATTCAGAAGATTTTCTCTGCTGTATACCTTGTTCGGGTTGAATACCAGAAGTTCCAGCACATCAAATTCCTTGGCTGTAAGGTTAATCTCTTTTCCGGAAATAAATACACGGCGTCCTTCGCAGTCCAGCTTCAGTTCTCCGACTTCCACGGTCTTGGCTTTCTCCTGTTTGTTCTGGTTGCTGCCTGCACGGCGGATGATCGCCTTGATACGGGCCTTGACTTCCAGAATATTAAACGGTTTGGTCACATAATCGTCTGCTCCGTATTCCAGGCCCAGAATCTTATCCATATCCTCACCTTTTGCTGTAAGCATGATAATCGGGACATTGGAAAATTCACGGATCTGCTGGCATACCTCAAGACCATCCATCTTCGGAAGCATCAGGTCCAGAAGAATTATATCGTACTCTCCTGCCTTGGCTTTTTCCAGAGCTTCCTCTCCGTCATAGGCACAGTCCACTTCCATTCCATCCTGCTCCAGACTGAAACGAAGTCCCTTGACAATCAGTTTCTCATCATCTACTACCAATACTTTCCTGCTCATTTAACGCTCCTTACTTTATTGCTATTTTATCCTTTATCTTCTCATAGGTTCCTTCCTTGATACCAGGCACGCTCATAATGTCTTCTGTGGAAGTAAAAGGGCCGTTTTCTTCCCTGTAAGCGATGATCGCCAGGGCTTTGGACTCCCCTACACCTGTGAGAGTGGTAAGCTGGGATACATCAGCGGTGTTCAGATTGATTTTCTGGTCTGTACCGGTATTTTCTCCGGCAGATTCCTCTCCGTTGTTATTTCCGGGGACGGTTTCTGATGTGGCTTCCTGTCCATCCTCAGTAACCTGGATCATCTGGCTGTCCACTTCTGCCTGGGTGGGCACATAGATCTGCTGTCCGTCGGAAAGTCCCTTCGCACGGTTGAGATAACTTGCCGCAGCTTCCGGAAGATATCCACCGGCTTTCTCAATAGCCTGAAAAACACGGCTGCCGTATGGAAGTTCATAGACTCCGGGGCTGGTTACTGCTCCGCAGATGTCTACGTAGATCTTTTCTGGAATCTCTGAGATCTCCGGCTGCTGTTTCGCAGCTGCCGTTTCCTGTACTGTATCCACCTGCATCTGTGCAGACTTCTTCTCAGATACTCCATTTTCCGTGTCCGTAGGATCTTCTTGTTCCGCATCCCTCCCGGATGTCTCCACACTTTCTTCCTGCACCAGTTCTTTTTCCAGAAACTCTGCTCCATCATCCTTACAACCTGTCAGTCCTGCAAAGATCAGAAACATAAATATGGAAAAAATAAGCTGAACACTTCTGATATGTGATTTTATTTTCATGGGTCAGGGGTTCACTCCTTTTTGCCGATGTGATGGCAGGTGCCCCGTTACTCATACAAAACCATACCTTATTTTAACGAAGTATTACAAATATTACAATACTTTTATTTCTATTTCCATTTGAAAATGACCACGCCTGCAATGCAGATCAGCATTCCAAACAGCTTTCTCCACTGAAAATCCGCTCTTTCCACTCCAAAAAGTCCCATCAGTTCTATGAGATAAGCCACTGCAAGCTGGGAGATCACAATGAGCATAACTGCCCGCGCCGAGCCCAAACTGCCCATACTCTGGATCACGGTGATGGTAATAAACGCACCAATCACGCCTCCAAGAAGAGTATATTTATTCTCCACCTGCCACAGTGCACCGATACTTTCCCTACCTGTAAAAAGCCATGCAGCCACACAGACCAGAAATGCGGAAAACTGCACCCATCCGGTGGAAACCCACAGACTTGTCTGTTTTGTTACATTTGTGTTAAATACTCCCTGAATGCTCATCAGTGCGCCCGAGATCAGCGCCGACAGAAATCCCCACATAAAAATCCCTCCATATAAGATCCGTTCACCAGTTTTACCGTCATAAAAAGGCGCTGCTATTTCTGCAACGCCTTTCCGGTTTCTTATAGTTTATGTGGTTTTTCTGAAATTATACAAATTTTTGAGATAGATTCTTCCGGAGAATGCAATATGCGGCATCTCATAAAAAGTGGCACTTTCCGGGCAGATCGGGCGGTAGAGAGGATCTGCCACAATGATCCTGGCAGTTTTCAGTTTTTCTTCCATGGCTTCTTCACCGCGGATGACTTCATCTTCCTGGCGGAGGAGTCCTTCTGTGATCTCCAGCGGGCAGAGAAGCTGAACTTTTTTTCCACACTTCTGCTCTATGGCTGCTGCCAGGGAGCCCATGGTAACCGGTTCCCCGATGAGGGTGATGTCCGGAACAGGGAAAAGCGAATCCGCTCCGTTGATCGTTTTGTCGATCGTTTCCAAATCGTCTCCTGAACAGATAAGTTCTGACGACTGGCTGTCTTTTTTCTGCAAATAGAGCACCTGGTCCGGAGTTACTTTCCACAGCTCTTCCTGTCTGCCAGAAATCTGCGTTCCATTTTTCTCCGCAGGATTTTCTTTTTTATACTCAAACGCTTCATAAAAGCTCCCCTCTGCCTTCTCAAGTGCGTCCGAAATCTCATCTTCATAGCCTTCCACCGGCGTTCCCACCAGAAAAGGTGTCCCGAATTTCTCTCTCAGAACATTTGCCGCCGGGATTCCCACGGAAGATACCACAAGGTTTACCTCCGCCTCACCGGCACGCCCAAGTTCTTCCAGCGTATCGCCCATAGCCCAGGTGGAAAGGATCTCCCAGCCTCGTTCTTCCAGACGTTTTTTCATGGCATCTACCATCGGCTGGGGGCCAAAATCCAGGGGTGTTACTCCAAGAAGATTTAATTTCCGTTTTCTCTTCTCTGCAGCGCCGGTAAAATGTCTGGCAATCTCAGAGAGTGCCAGCCCTGCTCCATACACATAATCATGCATACCACTGGTTGGAACCGAAAACGCCGGAATCCCTGTCTCGGCCGTAAGTGCACGGGCAAGTCCAGGAAAATCTGTTCCGTTCATAAAGGGAATCGGGGAACTTGCAAGAGCAATAAATTTCGGTTTCAGTTCCTCCGCCACATCTTCGATATCCCGGAGAAATTTCTCATCATTTCCCATGATCGCATCGATATCCGTAAGGCCTGAGATAAAAATCAGGCTGTCCTGGTCATACCAACGGATCTCATCGTGGGTATTATAGGTAGAATTACAGCCAGAAGGATCATGCATCACCGTCATTCCTCCAAGCTCATACAAAGCGGAACAGACACCGGACACGTCTGCCGTATAAATCGGTATAATTCGATATGCCTGTCTCATATGCAGCTTTCGCACCCCCATCCTTTTCGAACGATCAGATCTTCCGGATCTTTTTCTTCATGAAATGCTTCCACCATCAGCTGCGCGGTATGTCTGATTCCGTCGAATCCCCAGAGCCCGCCGCCCTGTACCATATTGACAAAATTTCGGCTTCCGGTAAACCAGGCTGCTTTCTGACCGATGGCAAGGATTTTTTCGGACTGCTGCCGTGTCCGCACCCTCATCTCCGGACGGACAGTGGAAATCAACTTCAGCTCCGGATAATTCTCCTTCAGCCAGAAAAATACCTCTTTTTCTTCCGGGCTGATACTGTCCAGAAAAACGGACTGTACCTGAAATCCATGGGTAAGGAAAAGTTTTGTAAGTCCCAGGGGCCTTGGATGAAAAAGATAATCCACTGCTATGGGAGTGTCACCGATGATCTGGTGTGCATGAGAAAGAGCCTCCTCACATTCCCGGATCTCTTTTTCGATATCCAGGCCGTTGATTTTTCCTGTTTTCCTGTTGTTTTGCTGTCCCAGCATTCCCAGCAGCTTCTCTTCCTGTTCCTGTATCTCCCCATAATCAAAACTTCCCGGCAGATACAAAAAAGGCCTTCCCAGTCTTTCGGCCTGTTTTTCTGCCCCGAATTTTCCGGCAGGGTAACAGTTCAGAATCAGACTTCCCTCTCCCAGGTTCTGATAATCCTCCCAGGTTTCACAGGTCGGTATCTCTCGGAGCAGGATTTCGTTTTTCTTCAGGATCCGGCAGATATCCGAACCTTCATCCAGCGCAAAATCACTGCCCAGAACCGTCACGCATTTTGGATCTGCCTTTCTCTCCTGCACGGCATCATACATGGCCAGGCGAAGCTTCTGATCCGGTGTGGGGCCTGTTTTCTGCATGATGGGATCCATGAAGCACCGCATAAAAAAGATCTCCGGAAATCTTTTTTCCAGCTCTCCATAGATCCGGTCCAGATCACTGCCCAGAAAATGATGGAGACATACGGTAAAAAGCAGCACTGCCTTTGGCTTCTTATCCAGACGCTTCAGGACATCTGTCACCCCTTCAATGGTCACATCCTCCAGATTTCCACCCAGAAGATCTTTTTCCTCCACGATCACAAAGGAAAAACGGTCTGCTGCATTCATTTCCGCCGCAGTCAGCACAACGCCTCGCATACAGTTGTCTGCACAGACGTAAATCTGCTGCGCTTCCGGAACCAGCATTCCCGTATGTACGATATTCCAGTTTCCGTGGGCCGGGGAATTAAATTCCAGCCCCGGCTGAAAGGGCACCGGAAAAGAAGCTTCTTTTATAAATACTTCTGTTTTTCCCGGAAACTCCCGATCGCCAACTCTTTTTAACATGTGCCATCCTCCCTGCATGCATTCAGGATCTGTTCTGCCAGCGTCCGGTATTCTCCTGCCATCTCGCTTTCCGGATAAGCTTCCAGAAGCGTTTTTCCCTGCTCCTCTGCCGCAAGAACCAGGTCACTTCTGGAAAGAGTTCCTACTACCTGGGTGTGAAAATCCTCTGCCAGCTCCCGGACTTTTTCTTCTTCTCTTGGCACATTCCGCCGGTTCAGGATCAGCCCTCCCAGAGATGCATAGCCTCTGTTTCTGAAATTTTCCACCGCCATGGCAATATTCGCCCCTGCATGGATGGCCATGTTTTCTCCGGAGGTGATGATAAATACTTTATCTGCATACCCTTTTCGCATGGGCATGGAAAAACCGCCGCAGACAACATCTCCCAGTACATCGTAGAGAACAATGTCCGGTTTATAGGTCTCATAGGCTCCGGTTTCTTTCAGTTTTTCCAACGCAGTGATAATACCTCTTCCCGCACATCCAAGTCCAGGTGTAGGGCCGCCGGCTTCTGCACAGACTACACCCCCGTATCCGATCTGCACCATATCTGCAAGTTTCAGGTCCTGGCGCTTTTCGTTGTAAAGATCCAGCACTGTGGGGACTTTTTTCCCATGCCGGAGAAGAATGGTGGAATCTGCCTTGGGATCACAGCCGATCTGCATCACTTTCATTCCTTTTTCCGCAAGGGCGGCTGCCATATTGGAAACTGTGGTGGATTTTCCGATGCCGCCCTTTCCGTATACCGCAACTCTTATCATTTCCTGTCCTCCGCTTTTGTGATCACATTGGAATATGCCGTTTTTGCGGAAACTCCCCTGAGACGGCCAATCTTTCCGGATAAAGAGCTGATCACATCCTGTGGCGCATCAATGGCAATGCTGATGATGTTGATACCTTTTTCCCGGTAGGGGATTCCCATTCTCCCGATAATATATTTTCCCGCTTCGTGAAGAAAACGGTTGATGTCATCGATCACCTCATTGTTTTCCACAATGATCGAGATCAGTGCCACTCTTGTATCCATAAGATCCGCCTCTCCTTTCCAGTGTCTGTTTTACTGTCCGTTTTATCGGACTCTGTTTTGTTACTGATAATTTTCCAGGCTGAAATAGTTTTTTCTTTCCGCTCACCTTCTGTTTCCTATGCTGTCTGTATCTGTCAGCAGATCCTCGGCAGAAGTTCCCCGCCTGGCTGCGGAAGTAATGCCTGAGTTCCGATTTCCGTAGTCATGACAACTTTTCCAGGCTGGTCCTCGGTAACCTCACCAATAATGGCAGCGTCTTTGGAATACGGACATTTACGCAGTGCTTCCACGATCTTTTCCGCCTCTTCTTTTGGCGCCATGATCACCATACGTCCCTCACATGCCAGATAAAGTGGCTCCAGGCCCAGCATACCGCAGACACCTTTTACTTCCGGAGCTACCGGAACAGACGACGCATCCAGACGGATTCCCACGTTACTCTGGCCTGCAATCTCATAGAGAACGGTTCCCACGCCGCCTCTTGTGGCATCGCGGATCACATGAAGGTTATGGGTGGCATCCATCACTTCTTTTACAGTTCCCCAAAGCGGTGCACAGTCACTTGTCACATCCGCGTCGATGCCAAAATCCTCTCTTGCCAGAAGAATGGTGCATCCATGTCTTCCCACATCACCGGTCACAATGATGGCATCTCCCGGTTTTGCCAGCTCACCGCCTACCTTCACGCCATCCTGGATCTCACCCATTCCGGTTGTTGTGATAAACACACCGTCAACCTGTCCTTTTCCTGCCACCTTGGTATCTCCGGAAACAATACGCACGCCGGCTTCTTTCGCTGTTTTTTCCATGGCTGCGGCAATTTCTTCCAGCTTCTCCATGGGAAAACCTTCCTCGATCACAAAAGCACAGGTGAGATACATCGGTTTCGCTCCCATGCAGGCAAGGTCATTAACTGTTCCACAGATGGAAAGCTTGCCGATATTTCCTCCCGGGAAAAATGCCGGAGAAACAATAAATCCATCGGTGGATACGGCCATTTTTCCTGCCGGCGGGACCAGCACTGCCGCATCATCGGCTGTAAGATCCGGGTTTGCAAAATGTGCTTTAAATACTTCATCGATCAGTTCTGAGGTCTGACGGCCTCCGGCACCGTGTGCCATGGTTACTGTTTTATTATCCATAATTTTCATCTTCTTTCTACGATCGTTCAAACGGATATCAGATCTGTATCATATAGTCCGATCTTCCAGATGTGATCCTTCGTTTGTATGACATGTATTCCTGTATTATAGTCCATTAAACCGGACAGTTGATCAATCAGTTCCCATACATAAAATATGCGGAACAGGCTCCTTCATTGGATACCATACAGGCTCCTACCGGATGCTGCGGGGTACAGACTTTTCCAAATACCCTGCAGTCCGACGGTTTGCATTTTCCCTGAAGCACATCGCCACAGCGACAGGCCGGATTTGGTTTGCCTTTGATCGGCGGCACCGCATATTTTTTTCTGGCATCAAAAGCTTCCCATTCTTTCCGGAGCACCAGGCCGGATCCCGGGATCACACCCAGTCCACGCCATTCGGAATCGCAGGGTTCCATCAGTTCCTCGATCAGTGTCTGTGCCTCCGGGCTTCCTTCGCTTTTTACCACGCGCGGATAACAGTTTACAAAGAAAGGTTTTCCCTCCTGGAAACGGACCAGTGCAACTGCCAGCGCCGTAAGCAGCTCCTTCGCTGTAAATCCTGCCACTACACCACTGACGCCTTGCTCTGCCAGACGTTCGCAGAGTGCAGTCCCTGTAATGGCGTTGACATGTCCCGGGTAAAGGAACACATCCGCACTGCCTTTTAATGCCTGATAAGCCTGTGGCATGGTCTTGTTTGCCACAAGGAGAGAGTAGTTGGAAAGGCCATCTTCTCTGGCTTTTTTCACGGAAAGACAGCCTGCAGGTGTCGTCGTCTCAAAACCAACAGAAAGAAATACCACCTGCTCCTTTGGATGTTCTTTCGCATATTTTTCCGCATCTGCCGGTGAATAGACGATACGTATCCTGGCTCCTTCTGCCCTGGCATCTGCAAGGCTTTTCTTTGTCCCCGGTACACGGACAAGGTCACCGAAGGTACAGATGGTCGCCTGTTTTTCCAGAGCCAGATAAACCGCCTCGTCAATAAAGCCTACCGGTGTTACACAGACCGGGCAGCCCGGGCCTGAAATCAGCTCCACCTGCGGTGGCAGAAGCTTGCGGATCCCCAGACGGAAAATCTCGTGAGTATGGGTTCCGCAGACTTCCATGATCCGCACCGGCGGCCCCTGATATCCTTCTATGATCTCTCTTGCTGTTTTTTTCTTCTCTTCCATCACAGCAGTTCCTCCATCAGCTGGTCTGTCTCTTCCTCGTCATCGTCAGTGATCTTTGCAATGGCAACACCAGCATGTACCATCACATAATCTCCCGGCTCCAGATCTCCCAGAAGCTGGGCGGAAACTTCTCTCTTTGCGCCGCCAGCATCTACCACTGCGGTTCCGTCACTGATCTTTACTACTTTTGCTGATAATCCTACACACATATCTATGCCTCCATCCCGCATTTCTGCTGTATACTCCATACATCGTAAAATATTTCATCAGGCGGATATCTGCGATCCGCATCTGCATGATCTATCACCTTTATACTTGTCTGTGCCGCTGCACATAAGCCATTCCATATGCTGCCTGACCCAGCGCGATCCCTCCGTCATTTGGCGGGATCAGACTATGTTTCAGAACTTCAAAGCCTTTTTCTGCAAGCCCGTCATCTACCAGTTCCAGAAGAAGCCGGTTCTGGAATACACCGCCGCTTAATGCCACTTTCCGGATACCAGTTTCCTGCTCTGCTTCCTCACAGGCTGCAAGGATCTCATCCGCCAGCGCCCGGTGGAATTCGTAAGCCAGTTTCCCGGAATCTTCTCCTTCCAGCTTTTCCCGGACCAGATGTGCAACGATGTCACCTGTATTTAAAATAATCTTCCTGTTCCCGGTTTCCGGCTTTTCATCTGCACCGGTTGTTTCTACATTTCTTTTTATATCTGTTCTTTCTCCAGAAACAGTATCCACATTTTTCTTCTGTATCTCCTGCGCTCTCCACGCTTCCGCAGCAAACTCCAGCGCCGTGGAAGCTTCCCCTTCAAAAGTAGACGCCCTTCGGATTCCCAGGATCGCACTGACTCCGTCAAAAAGCCGTCCAGCACTGGTGGAAGTCACTGCATTGAGCTTTCTCTGAGCCATGGTCACCAGCACTTTTGCTTCCTGCTCTGTGCAAAGTCCCAGTTTTTGGACAGTATCAAGAGTTTTCTCCAAATCTCCTGTATTCTGCCAGATCAGGGAAACGGCGATCCGCCAGCCTTCTTTTGCGGAAACATCTCCTCCCACCTGTACAAAAGGTTGGATACTTCCAAGCCTTGTAAATCCCTGATAATCTGCGATCAGGATCTCACCGCCCCAGATCGTCCCGTCTGTTCCATATCCGGTTCCGTCAAAGGAAACACCGATCACTTTTTCCTCGCAGTCATTTTCTGCCATGCAGGATAAAATATGTGCGTAATGATGCTGCACTTTCAGAACGGGAAGCCCCAGTTCCTGGGCCACCACTGTGGAATTATATTTTGGATGAAGGTCACAGACCACCACTTCCGGCTGTACTTCCAGAAGTGTTTCCAGCCGGCCTATGGTTTCCTTCAGGGCTTTTACCGTTCGAAGATCCTCCAGATCACCCACATAAGGGGACGGATAAAAACGGTTATCCACACCAATGCAGAATGTATTCTTAAGCTCTCCACCTGCCGCGATCACCTGTCCCTTCCAGGGTGTGGAAATCATAAACGGAAGAGGTGCATATCCACGGGAGCGCCGGATCATATATGGCTCTCCCTTATAAAAATCCATCACCGAATCATCGGCCCGGATGCGGATCTTCCTGTCATGGGAAAGAATGCAGTCACATAAATAAGAAAGTTCTTCCACAGCTTCATGATCGTCTCTGCAGATCGGTGCGCCGGATGTGTTTCCACTGGTCATCACCAGAAGCTTCGGCATCTCAATTCCATCGTCATAATGAAAAAGAAGAAGCTGCACCGGTGCGTAGGGAAGCATCACACCGACTTTTGGATTCCCGGGAGCGATACTCTCACAGAGTTCCGCTGATTTTCCGCATTCTGCCTCTGATCTGCCCTGGTCTTTCCCGATGTTCTTTCCATATTTTATGAGTTTCGCATCTGTTTTCTGTCCACAGGACATCTCAGTAAGCTTATCCAGCAGCAGGATCGGTTTCTGATGCCCGGTAAGGATCTTCTCCTGCTCCTCACTGACCTGACAGACTTCTTTCACGGTTTCCAGATCCTGTGCCATCACCGCAAAAGGCTTCACCGGACGCCGTTTCAGTTTCCGGAGCCGCTGTACGGCCTCCTCACTGGTGGCATTACAACAGAGATGAAAACCACCGATTCCCTTGATGGCCACTATCCCGCCGGAAGCAATGGTCTTCCTCGTATAAGTGATCGCCTCCCGGCCACGTTCCTCTCTTCCAATGAGATAGACCTCCGGCCCGCAGTCATTGCAGCACACCGGCTGGGCGTCATAACGTCTGGTGTCCGGATTATGGTACTCATCCGCACAGGACGGACACATGGGAAATTCTTTCATGCTGGTACGCTCCCGGTCATAGGGAAGGGAATCGAGGATCGTCAGCCTCGGGCCACAACAGGTACAGTTGATAAACGGATGCAGATACCGCCTGTTTTTCGGATCAAACATCTCTTCCTTACATTCGTCGCAGATGGCAATATCCGGAGAAACAAAGATCTCACCCTTTGTCTTCTCGCTTTCAATGATATCAAACTGCGTAAATTCCTCCGGCTCCTCCACCGGTTCCACCAGAAGCTTCAGGATGGCCGCACGCTTCGGCGGCCTGTTCTCGATATCTCCGATAAAACCGTCCACATCCTGCTGCCTGCCCTGGGCAAAAATCTCCACATAGGGTCCTTTATTGGACACACTGCCACGGATTCCCCTTGCCATGGCATGACGGCTGACCGTAGGGCGGAAGCCCACACCCTGGACGATTCCGTAAACACGGATCATTTTTGTAATTTCGCACTCCATATGTTCTCCATTCCCTGTAACCAGCTCCCCTGATCCGGTTACAGTATGTATGTAACTTTATGCCCTGCTCTTAAGTCTACCTGCACTTTCCGGATACCGCAAAATGCACCGCATCCACAAACACGCCTGAAAAATCTTTCGTCATCCGCCTCATACAGGGATCTGCAAAGATCACATCATATCTGCCTTTTTCCACCAGCTCCATGTAATCTTCCTCATCTTTTAATGACACATCCCCCTCTTCCAGGAGATCTTTTTCCATGGAAAACCAGCTTGCCACTGTGATCTCTCCATCTGCGCCACGTTTCCGAAGTTCCGCTCTTATGGAACCTGCCATCACCTGCTGCTGCACAATGAGGATTTTTTTCCCCGCATACTCCATATCCGGCACCAGTTCCTCCACCAGCGGATATCCCACCTCATAAGGCGTTCCGAAAGTTTTCTCAAGATATCTGGCACATTCCAGTGCCGCTGGAGAAACCACGATATTTTTTTCCACAGAGGAGGCTTTTTTTACTTCATCAAGCCCATCTCCCATTCCGTAGCAGACTGCCTGGTGCCCCTGAGACTTAAATTTTTCCCGGAGCTTATCTGCCGCCTTCAGGTCACTGACATCCTGTGGCGTCATTCCAAGGATGCCCACCCTGCCCGTCTCCACCGGCAGTTTTTCCCGGGCAAATACTTTAAAAAGTTCCAGATAAGCCTTCCGTTCTCCCCCGTCATAAAGCTCCATTCCATCGGTATTTACCGCAAGTACCGGAAGGTCTGTTTTTTTCTCGCACATCCGCTTCAGTGCCTGATAATCCGTTCCGATCACGGCGGGCACCGGCGTTCCAATCACTGCCGCAAAGCCTGCCTCCACCTTTTCTGCCGCATCCACAAGTTTGGCAACCAGGCGGTCATCCCGTCCCAGGATGGCATCCATGTCCCGAAGTCCCGCACTGAACACGGCACTTTTGCGCTCAAACCATCTTGGCTCATCAAAGCCGCAGACATTTCCCGTACAGCCTCCGGCATCACAGATCACGATGATCCCGCCCAGCTCATACAGAACCGACACTGCTCCTGACTGATCCGGGGCAAAGGGTGTCAGATATTTCCGAAGTCCTCTCATGCTCTCTCCCCCTTCCTCTTATCCTGCTCCGCCGCAGTCTCAAGGAGTGCCTCAAATAATCTACGTACCCCTGCATACCCATAAGGCTGACGGTCCTGATTCCAGACTACATTAGGCTGATCCGGATGATAATATCCCGCATCCTTACCAATCGTAAGATTTACGCCACTCTCTGCTGGATCATAATACAGCATGGTAGGTTCCATATTGGAAAAAATCTTCGTGCCCGGGCTCAACTTAGCCAAATGTCGTATGTATACAAAATTCTCAGCTGTAATAGTTCCATAGATCTCCGGCACCTGAAATCCATAGCGCACCAGCGCAAGTGCCAGCTCAAAAGGATCTCCGTTCATGCACTCCCCTACTGCAAAGGAGGCATCCGGACAGACTTTTCGGAACTGTTCCACCGCCCTGGAAGCCTCATCCTTATACTGCTCCTGGTCAAAAGCCACCCCAAGGACCTGTCCCAGAGCCCGATACTGATTTTCGATCTTATCCATCTGATAGAGCCTTCGAAGCTCAATAAACGGGATCTTCAGCCGGTTATGAAAATCCTCTGCCGCAAACCTTGCTTCCGGATGAAGCACCAGATTGAAATTAGCCTGGGACATGGTCCGGTATTCCTCATAATCCTTACATCTGGAAATCTCATGGATGGTTTTTACACCAGCCTGATGTAGCAGATCATAAAGCTCACAGTCATCCACCAGCGGCGAAAAAAATCCCAGGAGATTGACCACATTTCCTTTTTTCTTCTGTGGTTCCAGAAGAGAATATAAGGACTGGCGCACATGGACCATGGGCGGCTTCCTGCCCTCACGTGTCAGCGCATACATGTAACAGGGACGCACCGGAATGTCCACTTTTTCCTCTGCTTTCCGACAGACACGTTCCATATCCGTTCCCAGAAGCGCATCCACACAGGTGATGCAGATCATCACCACCGACGGCTTCTTCTCACAGCAGTCGCAGATCTCTTTTACCGCTTTGGGGATCTTTTTCAGATGACGGCCTGTGACAATATCTGTCTCGTCCATCATCAGGTAAAAAAAACGGTCATTATACTCCGGCATGGAACTGATAAGAGAAGTATTTCTTCCACAGCATCCGGGCGCCACGATCAGCATAATGGAATCCGGCACTGCAAGCCCCGCACGTTTTACCCCGAAGCCTTCCGCTCCCGGAGAATTAAATGCCAGCGTTGCCGGAGAACTGTAGATCAGATGTTTCCCGGAGATCATCTGCGGCGGGATCGCTTCCGGTCCAAGCCGTTCCAGTTCTTCTGCTGTTGCAAAATATGCTTTCTTTTTCATACGTCCTCCTTCTCCTGCACAGTCCCTTCACTCTCCAGCAGCTTCCGCGCCAGCGCAAAAAATTTCTCACTGATCTCAGAATTCTCATCACCCTCGATCACCGTTTTTCCCTGGTCTTCCCAGCGGATGATCTCATCACTCCTGGGAATCTCACCAACAATAGGAATATTACTTTTTTCTGCAAAAGCCTGCACCTTCTCGGTCTCATTCTCCACATTCCTGTGGTTCAGCACGATTCCAAAGATCCTCGCATAGCTGCGGTCCTCAAAATTCCGAACAGCACTGGAAATATTGTTGGCTGCATAGAGTGCCATCTTCTCCCCGGATGTGACAATGAGGACTTTTTCCGCATAGCCCTCCCGGATCGGCGCCGCAAAACCACCGCACACCACATCTCCAAGCACATCGTAAAGTACCACATCCGGCTTCCAGGTCTCAAAAAGCTTCAGATCCTCCAAAAGCTGAAACGTTGCGATAATTCCTCTTCCCGCACAGCCAAGTCCCGGTGTGGGACCTCCGGTCTCAATACAGAGAACGCCGCCAAAACCCTCTTTCGATATATCTTCCAGTTTCTCCGGTTCCTCATCTTCTTCCCTCATATAATTCATCACCGGCCGGAGAGGTTCTCCACCAAGAAGATTGATGGTGGAATCCGCTTTTGGATCGCACCCGATCTGGATCACTCTTTTTCCCATGGCCGCAAACGCCGCCGCCAGGTTGGAAGTCACTGTGGACTTTCCGATACCGCCCTTTCCATATACTGCTACCTTCAGCATAAAATCCTCCCTTACTGAATGCACCTGCTCCTGCAGGCATTTTACATAAAAAAAGCTCCTTCACCACACAAGGTGAAAGAGTCCCGTATTCCGCTCATAAAGCAGTTAAAGCCACGCTAAATGAACAACAATTCCCGCTCGGATCATACCTTGCCGTCAAAGTCTGTTACCTCTCTATTTGGCTTTCATGACACATCATTCGGATAGAAAGAAAATTTGTAATAATATTTTTCATTCCGTCTGATTTTTCTGTTTTTATTATACAATAGCAGCTATTAGTGAGTCAATTGCAACTCTGACTTCTTACACAAAAAAAGACTTCTTATCGAAATATTTTTAAGCATTTCGACGAGAAGTCTTTTCTCTGCTCTGCCGGATGGGAAGCTCCGGCAAACGTATTATTCTGATGGATCCTTACTGAATAGAAACTACGTGATATCCACGATCTTCAACAACTTTTTTCAGTTCTTCGTTGGAAATCTCTCTGTCATAGGAAACCACTGCCTCACCTTTTTTCAGGCTGACTTTGGCTGCCGCTCCGTCAATACGGTTGATGGCTCTAGTGACGCTGGCTACACAGTTCTCACAGTGCATTCCTGTGATCTTCATAGTTTTCTCACCAAGCTTCGTTCCGTCCAGTTTCTTCTTCGGGATTTCCGGTTTGCTGCCGCCTCCACAGCAGGCACCCTCACCTTTCAGATGTTTATATGCGCCTTTTCCGGCAAACAACATAATGATGATAACAACGATGACAACGATTGCATTTGCCATAATGATCTACCTCCTGGTTACTTCTGCATTCCGCTGCATCCTGAGCATCCGGAGCAATGACCGGAGCATCCGCCGCCACAGCCGTTGGTACGTGTATTACCGGCACAGCCAACACAGCTGAGCCCCTGTTTCTTTCTTGAATAAAGATAACTGATCACAAATATACCATATGCGATCACAAGCGCCAGTACAATAATATCCGCTACTATACTCATATCTGTCACCCTTTCTTTCGCTGCACAGCAGTTAAGACGCTGTCAGCTTCTGATGAATAATTTTGTAAAAAATTCCTATGTTTCTTCAGGCTTATTATAACACAGAAGACCAGGTATTTACATACCCGGCCTCCTTATGTTTCTTATCATTTCCGCTGTTTTCACAGCATCATTTCAAAGTTATCATATGTACCGGATCTTAACTGTATGACCGGTTTACGATTACTCTGCTGCCTGAACAGATCTCTTTGTAACATCGTTCTGGTTCTTGTACGGATCTGGTCTGAACAGAAGGAAGAGAATGATCGCCACAAGGATCAGAGCAACGATTGTTCCAATTCCGAAGGATCCGGCACCTGTAACAACAAGACCAATCTGGTATACACAAAGTGTTACAACATAAGCAAAGATGTTCTGGAAGAGAATTGCAAACCAGAACCATTTTCTGGACTGCATCTCATGTGCCATTGTAGAAATAGCTGCAAGACACGGAGAGTCAAGCAGGTTGAACAGCAGGAAGGAGAATGCTGCTACTGCTGACGGGAACCATGCTTTGATTGCTGCACCAACGATCATGGTATCTTCTGCATCATCACCAGCTACGTTTGCAAGAACACCCATTGTACTAACGATGGACTCTTTTGCGGAGAATCCGGAGATGGATGCTGCAACCGGCTGCCATTTACCGAATCCAAGAGGAGCAAAGATCGGAGCAAGGATACCACCAAGGATAGCCATGATACTGTCGTTGCTGTCCTCAACAAATCCGATTCCGCTTCCTGTGCTGCCAATGCTGGAAAGAACCCACATGATAACAGTTGCAAGGAAAAGAATTGTTCCGGCTTTGATGATGAAGCCTTTCAGTCTCTCCCAAACGTGAAGCAGAACTGTCTTTGCAGACGGAATATGGTACTGTGGAAGCTCCATTACAAACGGAGCAGGTTTACCGGAGAACGGTTTTGTTTTCTTCAGGATGATGGCAGATACAAGAACTGCTACAACACCGATGAAGTACATCAGTGGTGTGATGAAACCAGCTGCTACATAGTCACCAGTTACATATGCTGTCATGATACCACCCATAAGAGCGATAACAGGAAGCTTAGCACCACAAGGAATAAATGTTGCTGTCATGATTGTTAATCGACGGTCGTTATCAGCCTCGATTGTTTTGGAAGCCATGATTCCAGGGATTCCACAACCAGAGGAGATAAGGAGCGGGATAAAGCTCTTTCCGGAAAGTCCGAAATGACGGAATACACGGTCCATGACGAATGCGATACGAACCATGTAACCGCAGTCCTCAAGGATGGACAGGAACAGGAACAGGATCGCCATCTGCGGAACGAATCCAAGTACTGCACCAAGACCACCGATGATACCATCAGATACAAGGCTTACCAGCCAGTCAGCAACGCCGACACCGCTGAGGCCATCAGCTACAACACCCTGGATAGTTCCGACGAAGCTGTCGTTTGTCCAGTCTGTTACCATGGTACCAACTGTTGTTACAGATACATAATAAACGATGAACATGGTAAGGATAAAGATCGGAAGACCGAGGATACGGTTTGTTACGATACGGTCGATCTTATCGGAAACAGTCATCTTATTTCCGCTTCTCTTAACGTTTGCGGAAACAACTTTCTGAATGTACTGATATCTTCCATCTGTTACGATACTCTCTGTATCATCATCTTCTGCCTTCTCAAGGTTGGAAGCGATCTCCTCGATCTTGGACTGAGCAGAAGCCGGAAGGTTAAGACCTTCTTTTACCTTGCTGTCTCTCTCGAGAAGTTTTACTGCATACCATCTCTTGTTCTCCTCAGAGATGTTTGCAGGAACAAGGCTCTCGATCTCGTTTACAGCTTTCTCAACTGCCTTCGGGAACTCCATCTGTTTGGATGGTACTCTGTGCTGGTTTGCACATTTGATTGCCTCATCAACAACCTCTTTAAGTCCTGTTCCCTTAAGGGCGGATGTCTCAACGATCGGGCATCCAAGTGCGGAGCTTAAACCTTTTACATTGATGTGGATGTTGTTCTTCTTCAGAAGATCCACCATGTTAAGAGCGATAACAACCGGGATACCGATCTCAAGAAGCTGTGTTGCAAGATACAGGTTTCTCTCGATGTTTGTTGCATCCACAAGGTCGATAATCACATCCGGTTTTTCTTTCAGAAGGTAATCACGGCTGACAACCTCCTCAAGTGTATACGGGGAAAGTGAATAGATACCTGGAAGGTCTGTTACAGTTACATCCTTCTGGTTTTTCAGTTTACCCTCTTTTTTCTCTACAGTAACACCTGGCCAGTTACCAACGTACTGATTAGCGCCTGTAAGAGCGTTGAACATTGTAGTCTTACCACAGTTCGGGTTTCCGGCAAGAGCTATTGTTACAGACATTTTTCATCCTCCTTTTTTCAGATCAGAGCATGATGCTCTGTCATTTTTCGAAGTTTATTTCTGTTTTACTTCTACACATGCTGCGTCATGCTTACGCAGGGAAAGCTCATAACCTCTGATGGTGATCTCAACCGGATCTCCAAGAGGAGCTACCTTGCGGATATAAACCTCGCTGCCTTTTGTGATTCCCATGTCCATGATACGGCGCTTGTAAGCCGGGTCGCCGGTGATCTTGGAAACAACTACTGTAGAACCTACTGCTGCATCACGTAAAGTCATTTCTCTTTTCCTCCCTGTTTATATTCCAAATCCATATGATGATCTCCGTCTGCTTTCGCTTCCAAAGACCATAAAAACTGCTCATCTCCCGGAGCAGTTACAGTAAAACAGGCCCCTCCGGTCTGTCTGCTGTTCATTTTACGGAACGTGCCGCGTTCATCTTACGGCACTTCACATCCATAATCTATCCTCAACTGTACTTCATACAGTCTTGGGCAAATCTATTACCGGGCGCTGCCGCACACAGTCCGGTTACACCATTATGTGTCTGGCCATTTCCTTATTAACCGCAACTCTGGAATCCTTGATATTTACGATCAGATTGCCGTCAAACTGGGAAATAACGGTTACTTCCGCGTTCTCAACAAAGCCAAGACCTGCAAGAAATCTTCTTGTGTCTTCCGCTCCGGAAATACGCTTGATTGTACCGGTATCGCCTGACTGCAAAAATAAAATCGGCTGCATGGAATCCCCTCCGTTTCCTTCTATTAATTAACTCAGTCTAATTAGTTAACCCTAACTCATAGGTTAGTGTATACTAAGTTTTTTCGAATGTCAATCCCCAAAATGAAAAAAGTTAATCAAGATTAAATTTTTATAAAAAAGCATAAAAAGAATTCCTGTATTTTGAGATATTTCTACCTGCCGGACAGGCACTTCTCTTTTTACAGGAATTCTTTTATAATTTTCTGATATTATCTTTTAATGGATCTGATCATCCAGCAATTTCAGAATCAGATTTTCTGTCTCATTGATACCATAACTTGCACTGTTGATGCACAGGTCATAGTTATCCGGCTTACCCCAGTGAGCTCCACCATAGAAGTTATAATACTTTCTGTGCTGGCTGTCCATCTTCTTCAGGAAGCGGACCGCCTGCTTCATATTCATCTTTCTTACATCCATGACATGCTGGACACGGATGGCAAAAGGCGCCGTGATAAACAGGCTGATATGTGGAATGTGATTGTTCTTCAGGATCGCATCCGCACATCGTCCCATGATGATGCAGTCCTCTTTTGATGCCAGGTCACAGATCAGGTCACTCATGTTAAAGAATACCGCATCCTGTTTCGGAAGACCGTGATAACGGTTAAATTCCCGGAACCAGCCCTTGGGGTCAAATTTATGCTTCTTCTCATATTTATTGAAGTCTGCAAAATATTCCGCATCGTTGACTGCACCTTTTTCCGCCTCAAGACGTCTTAATACCTGGTCAAAGATCTCCACATCATAATAGTTGATTCGAAGTTTATCTGCCAGACCGAAACCGATATCATTGCCGGCGCTTCCCTGTGTACGGCTGATACAGATGACCAGATGATCGTCCTCGGAAATTTTTTCCCTGCGCTTGATCATATGATTCAGCGCCACACGTTCCTTATCCATGATATCCGTAGCAACAAAGGTCTCCGGCAGCGTAAGGATCTCCTGAAAGATCTCATCATATTTCTTCATCAGACGGCTTTTTTCGTCTTTATCCTTGATGGTTCTGGCCATGTTACTGATCAGGGCCATCTCGCTTCGAAGAAGATGCCCGTCCGGTTTGGTATACATCAGGGCACTTAAGTTACGGATGGTACCTTCTCTGTCACCGGTAAAGGTACGTCCAAGGGAAGATCCTACGCTTTTATAAACCTCGCCATCCAGTTCATAAAGTCTGGTAGCAAGTTCTCTGCATTTCTCTCGAATGTTATTATCCTGCATATTGATCCTCCTCCCTTATAAAAAGAATACCAGCATATCGATGATGAACACCGGTACCAGGAAACAAATGGACCATCCCATGTATCCAAAGAAGGACGGCATGTTGATACCATTTTCGTCAGAAAGTGTCTTGACCATAAAGTTCGGAGCATTGCCGATATATGTATTGGCACCCATAAATACGGCACCACAGGAAATCGCGGAAAGAAGTTTTACAGGAACCGTTCCCAGTGTGGTTGCGATTCCACTTGTAAATCCAAGGGTTCCCGCTGTAGTCAGAAATACCAGATAGGTCGGTGTATTATCCAGGAAACTGGACAGTGCTCCTGTCGCCCAGAACATCTGGTACGGCTCGGTAATTCCAAGATTCGGTCCCACTGCTTTCAGAAGCATCAGGGCAGGCTGCATGGTGATAAAGATTCCGATAAAAAGTACCGCAACTTCTTTGATCGCACCCCAGGTAAAATGGTTTCGCACACGGATCTTTTTGTCCGTTGTCTTAAAGGACAGAAATGCTGCTGCCAGGATCAGGATGATCTCAATGATTGACGGGAAGCTTAATGTAACCTCACCGAAAATATGGATTCCTCTTACATTGCCTGCTGCATCCTGAAATGCCGGCATACTCGGAAGCATACCACTTAAGATAACGCCTACAACGATCATTACAAGGAAAATGATGTTGTGAAGTCCATCGATCTTGAACTCTGTTCCCGGTTTGCTGATGTCCGGTTTACGTCCCTCTGCGATATCGCTCTTGTAAGAGCGCATGTCCAGATGATAGAACACAAACAGAAGGATCACCATATTAAAGAGCAGTACCGGAAGAAGGTGCAGGCTCCAGAAGAAAGGAACTCCCCGCATGAATCCCATCAGAAGGGGCGGGTCACCGATCGGTGTCAGGCAGCCACCCATGTTGGACACCATAAAGATGAAAAAGATCATAATGTGACCCTTTCTCTTTCTCCAGGAATTCATTTTGATCACCGGACGGACCATCAGCATGCTGGCTCCGGTGGTTCCAATACAGCTGGAAAGCAGCGTTCCCAGTGCAAGAAGTCCTACATTTACCCGCGGCGAACCCGCAAAATCGCCCTCAACCGTAATGTTACCGGATACACAGAACAATCCGAATAACAGGATGATAAATGTAAGATAGTCATTAATCACGCACTCAAGTACTGTTTCTGCAGTTTTTCCGGCACCGTAAACAACAGCAAACGGAATAATCATGAGAACGATCCAGAATGCAACCACGATCGGCTGATGTGACTCCCACCACTCACCTTTTACCAGAGGCATCACTGCAACACACAGAAGAAGGCCTGCAAAAGGAATACAAAGCCACACCGGCATGCTTGATACTGTCTCGCCATTTCCAGCTGCCCATACACCCACAGGACACGCCAGGATTACTGTCAGAAAAGTACACATGACGGTTAATAATTTTTTCAAAATATTCACCCCTCACATAAATTTTTTAACCAGTGAAATTATAACATATAACATTTTAAAATCAACTGTGTGGATGTGCAATTTATACTCATATCTGCTCATTTTTTTGTGCATTTTGTTGGTGTATCCTGACTGGTTTTGTTTATTTTTTAACACACAACCAGATTTTTGGGTACTGTTTGATATGTCTGTTATATATTTTATATATATTGATGCTGTGATGTGTTTACGTTTCGGCAGGCATGACTCCTCATATCCGAAATCCTGTTTTTACTGCAGGACACCATTTTCTGTGGAACAAAAAAACAGCAGTATCTTTCCCTGGCCGGTTATCTGCCAACCAAAAAATACTGCTGTCCTGTATCAGGATTTCCCTGAACTATGATCTTTCGTTTTTCTGCTCCTGAAGCCTGCTTTGGGCTTCCCTCGCCAGAAGATCTCTGTTATTTATTCCATGCACTCGTCAAGGATCTCGGCCATTTTGTCAATATCCTCTTTTGTGATCACAAGGGGAGGAACAAGACGGAGAACGTCGCTTCCTGCTGAGATCACAAGGAGACCTTTTGCAAGAGCTTTTTTCACTACATCTCCTACCGGGCGTCCTTTGATCACGATACCCTGCATGAAGCCTTTGCCTCTTCTTACTTCCGCACATTCATGTTTTGCAACCAGTTCGTCCAGTTTTTCCTCCAGATACGGGGTCAGGCCCTGTACATGAGAAAGGATCTGGTCTTTTTCGAAGATATCAAATACCTTGCTGACCGCCGCGCATACAAACGGATTTCCACCGTAAGTGGTTCCATGATCGCCTGGCTTCAGGGATGCTGCCGCTGCTTTCTTATTCAGAACAAAAGCACCTACCGGAACACCGCAGCCAAGAGCTTTGGCACAGGTCATGATATCCGGCTGTACGCCGTATGCCTGCCATGCGAAATAATGTCCTGTACGTCCCATACCACACTGGATCTCGTCCAGGATCAGGATGATATCTTTCTCATCACAGAGCTTACGCAAGCCTTCCAGGAACTCTTTGGTAGCCGGGTAAATACCTCCCTCGCCCTGTACAGTCTCGGCGATGATGGCACAGGTCTTGTCTGTAACCTGAGCTTTTACGCTCTCAAGGTCATTGAAATCCGCAAATTTTACGCCACCCATCAAAGGCTCAAAAGGCTCTCTGTAGTGTGCAGTACCTGTCACGGAAAGTGCACCGATGCTGCGGCCGTGGAAAGAATGGTTCATGGCAATGATCTCATGATCTGCATGGCCATCTCTCTCGTAGGCATATTTCTTGGCAGCTTTCAGAGCACCCTCGATAGCCTCTGTACCACTGTTTGTGAAGAATGCTTTTTCCATATGACTTGCCTGTACAAGTTTGGCACCTGCATCAATGATCGGCTCATTGTAATACAGGTTGGAAATGTGCATCAGTTTGTCGATCTGGGCTTTCAATGCTTCGTCATAGCCCGGGTAATGATACCCCAGTGCATTTACAGCGATACCTGCTGCAAAATCCAGATATTCCTTTCCTTCGGAATCATAGAGGTGGCAGCCCTCGCCTTTTTCAAAAACTACCGGAAAACGGTTATATGTATGAAGAATACTGGCTTCTGATTCTTCCATCAGTTCATTCATGCTCATTGTAATATTTCTCCCCATCATCTTTTAAAATTGCGGTACCAATACCTTTGTTTGTAAAGATCTCAAGCAGTAAGCTGTGCGGGATCCTTCCATCCAGGATATGGACTCTGTTTACACCATGCTCGATGGCATCGATGCAGTTTTTCAGTTTCGGGATCATTCCGCCGCCGACAGTACCATCGGAGATCAGGTTCTCAGCCTCATCTACACGAAGTTCGGAGATCAGAGTGGACGGATCGGAAGCGTCTCTGTATACACCTTCAATATCGGAAAGGAAGGCAAGTTTCTCTGCATTGACCGCCTCTGCAATAGCGCAGGCTGCATCATCTGCGTTAATGTTGTAGGAATCAAAATTCTCGTCAAAACCGATTGGGAATACGATCGGAAGGAAGTCTCTTTCCAGAAGGTCCTGGAGGATCTTTGGATTGACTTTTGTGACTTCACCTACGTAGCCGATGTCCTCGCCTTTGGAAAGTTTCTTTTTGCACTGGAGAAGACCACCGTCTTTACCGCTGACACCTACAGCCTGAACGCCGAGAGATTCTACAAGCGTAACAAGTTCTTTGTTTACTTTGGCAAGAACCATCTCTGCGATCTCCATGGTGTCTTTGTCTGTTACACGGAGACCGTTTACGAAACGAGGCTCCATGCCGACTTTACCGACCCAGCGGCTGATCTCCTTGCCACCGCCGTGAACGATGATCGGTTTGAATCCGACCAGCTTCAGGAGGACTGCGTCCTTGATGACGTTACGTTTTAATTCTTCATCAAGCATGGCACTTCCGCCGTATTTGATGACTACAATTTTGCGGTTAAACCGCTGAATGTATGGCAGGGCTTCTATGAGAACCTCTGCTTTGTCAAGATATTTCTGATTCACCATATGGGTATCTCCTTTTTTTGAAAAATGATATGGGTTGAAAAAGGTTTTTTTGTTGTATGTTGGACGTTTTTTCTTTATAAATTATAGTTTTGTCTCAGCTGATAGCTGTGGGATTTGCGAGGAGGGGAAGCACTCGGAGTTCCGAAGGCCGTTTCCCCTCCTCGCGCTCCTCCCCTCCGGCCACGGAGAACGGGCTGTTGCCCGCATCGCGGGCAAACTGTCACGATTTTCCAAGGCTTCCGCCCTGAAGTTCCTCACGTTCGTCACTCAGTCTTCGTCAACTAACGTTCAACACACCACAACCAAGCGTGCCCAACGGAGGGGGTTCTTAGGGGGAGCGTGCGGGCTTCGCAACTCCGAGCTCGCTCCCCCTAAGGGTTTTCTCAGCTTACAAACTGAAACAAAATTACATATAAAATCCACCATAAAAAACCGTTCTACAGAGCTCTTACATCAAGAACGATAATCCGCATTGATTTTTACGTAATCGTAGGTAAGGTCGCATCCCCATGCGGTTGCACTGGCCTCGCCCATCTTCATATCGGCAATGGCTGTCACAGCGTCTTCAGAGAGGATCTTTGTAGCTTCCTCTTCACTGTATCCTGTAGAAACTCCATTTTCAATGATCTTTATTTTTCCTGCTTTGCTCTCAAAGTAGAGATCTACTTTCTCCGGGTCGAACTGGACTCCGGAGTAGCCGAGGGCGCAGAGGATTCTTCCCCAGTTTGCGTCGTGGCCGTAGATGGCTGCTTTTGTCAGGGAAGAGGTTACTACGGATTTACTTAAGGTTACGGCTTCTGCCTTGGTGGCTGCGCCGATAACTTTGACCTCGAAGAGTGCGGTTGCGCCTTCTCCGTCGCCTGCAATCTTTTTGGCAAGGGTTGTGTTTACATAGTTGAGCGCTTTTTTGAACTCTTCATAATCTGCATTTTTCTCTGTGATCTTTGGATTGCCGGCCTGACCGTTTGCCAGGAGGAGGACGGTGTCGTTTGTGGAGGTGTCTCCGTCAACGGATACCATGTTGTAGGTGTCCTTGATGTCCTCGCTGAGTGCTTCCTGAAGAAGTTCCTTGGAGATGTCCACATCGCTGGTGATAAATCCAAGCATTGTGCACATATTCGGGTGGATCATTCCGGAACCTTTGCACATACCGCCTACAGTTACGGTTTTTCCGCCGATCTCGATCTCTACAGCTGCCTCTTTCTTCTCGGTGTCGGTTGTCATGATGGCTTTTGCTGCCTCAAGGCCTGCCTCGCGGCTTCCCTCAAGCTTCGGAGCCATGGCTTTTACTCCGTTTGCGATACGGTCGATAGGAAGCTGCATTCCGATGACACCTGTGGATGCTACCAGCACACTGTCTTCCGGGATTCCCAGGCTTTCGGATGCTGCCTTGGCTGTTTCTCTGCAGTAACCGAATCCTTCCTCACCGGTACATGCGTTGGCGATTCCGCTGTTGCAGATCACGGCTCTTGCGCCCTGATGATTGTATACAATGTCCTGATCCCATCTTACTGGAGCTGCTTTTACCACATTGGTTGTGAATGTTCCTGCAGCCACACAGGGAACTTCACTGAATACCATGGCCATATCGGTACGGCCTTTATATTTGATCTCTGCTGCAGTTGACGCTGCCTTAAAACCTTTTGCGGCTGTTACGCCGCCGTCGATGATCTTCATATTCTATGTCTCCTCTCGTCTGAAATCCTCTGTGTTTTACGGGCACATCGGGATCTGTTTCAGTCCTTCGTTCTCGTCGAATCCAAACATCAGGTTCATGTTCTGAACGGCCTGTCCTGCGGCACCTTTTACCAGGTTGTCGATGGCGCCCATCATGATAACTCTCTTAGTTCTCGGATCGATCTTGAAGTTTACATCTACAAAGTTGCTGCCTTCCACGTTTCTTGTCTGCGGGCATACATCTTTGTTCAGCACACGTACAAAGAACTCATCTTTATAATATTTGTCATAGGCCGCTTTTACTTCCTCATAGGTAACATCCTTTGTCAGGGAAGCATATGCAGTTACCAGGATTCCTCTGTTCATCGGAACAAGATGCGGGGTAAAGTTGATCAGCACTTCCTGTCCGCATGCGTATCCAAGCTGGTCCTCGATCTCCGGTGTATGTCTGTGTGTGGCAACGCCGTAAGCTTTAATACTCTCGTTTACCTCACAGTAAAGATTCGGAACTTTAGCTCCTCTTCCTGCTCCGGATGTTCCGGACTTTGCATCAATGATAATAGTGTTCGGATCAATGAGGCCTTCTTTTAACAGCGGATAAATAGACAGTGTGGAGCATGTCGGATAGCATCCCGGGTTGGCGATCAGCCGTGCCTTTTTGATATCCTCACGGTTGATCTCGCAGAGACCGTAAACTGCTTCATCAATAAACTGCGGTGCTTTGTGCTCGATTCCGTACCATTTTTCATATTTCTTCACATCTTTAATACGGAAGTCCGCGCTTAAGTCGATCACCTTACACTTGGAAAGGATTTCTTCATTAATAAGGGATGCACAAAGGCCCTGCGGGGTTGCGGTAAAGATCACATCCACCTCGTCTGCAAGTGCTGCCATGTTGTCATCCATACATTTGGCATCCACCAGTTTGAAAAAGTTCTGATAAATATCTGCATACTGCTGATCTATGTAGCTTCGGGAACCGAACCATTTGATCTCAACGTCCTTGTGTCCAAGAAGAAGTCTTACGATCTCATTTCCTGCGTATCCTGTCGCACCGATAATTCCTGCTTTAATCATCTTTCACATTCCTCCTCTGCCGTATCTCTTACGGCTTAAGTAAAAAGGCGTTCCTCATATGTCCGCCTTGTCAATGGATAGATTATACATCTTCTCTGCATATTATGCAATAGTCATTTTCTTTGATTTTTCACGGTCTTTTCTGTTTTTTATGTATTTTCTTATAATATTGCCCGTTTTTCGATGCATTTTTATGCAAAAAATTTTTCATATTTTTCAAATTATCTCTTGCATATTTATAAAATCTGGTGTATATTAAGCCATGTCGACAGGACAGCCGAAAATTTTGTTTTGTCACGCATGAATATTTATTCACTCTGGTAAAGTTATAAAACAGCATAATTTTTCCAGATAACGTAAAAAAATTCACCGTCCCGGAAATGTCCGGAGCGATACAAAATTTCAAAAAATCCCAGGAGGACATATATTATGAAAGAAAAAGTTGTTTTAGCGTATTCCGGTGGTCTTGATACCACAGCCCTGATCCCGTGGCTGAAAGAAACATTTGATTATGACGTTGTCTGCTGCTGTGTAAACTGCGGACAGGGAAATGAGCTGGACGGTCTTGAAGAGAGAGCAAAAATGTCCGGTGCCTCCAAATTATATATTGAAGATATCGTTGACGAGTTCTGCGATGATTTCATCATGCCATGCGTAGAGGCTGGTGCTGTATATGAGCATTCCTATCTTCTCGGAACTTCCATGGCACGTCCGGTTATCGCCAAGAAACTGGTTGAGATCGCACGTAAAGAAGGCGCTGTTGCAATCTGCCACGGTGCTACAGGTAAAGGAAATGACCAGATCCGTTTCGAGCTTGGTATCAAAGCTCTTGCTCCGGACATCAAGATCATCGCTCCATGGCGTATGACAGATCTGTGGACCATGCAGTCCCGTGAAGATGAGATCGAGTTCTGTAAAGCTCACGGCATCACTCTTCCGTTCGATGCAAGCCACAGCTACAGCCGTGACAGAAACCTCTGGCACATCAGCCACGAGGGACTGGAACTTGAGGATCCTTCCCAGGCTCCGAACTACGATGACATGCTTGTATTAAGCGTAACACCGGAGAAAGCTCCTGATAAAGAAATAGAAGTTACCATGACATTTGAGCAGGGTGTTCCGAAAACTCTCAACGGAAAAGCAATGAAAGTTTCCGAGATCATCACTGAGCTGAACAAACTTGGCGGCGAGAACGGTATCGGTATCGTTGACATCGTTGAGAACCGTGTTGTTGGTATGAAATCCCGTGGTGTTTATGAGACTCCTGGCGGAACAATCCTGATGGCAGCTCATGACCAGCTTGAGGAGCTGATCCTTGACCGTGAGACAATGGAAGCCAAGAAGAAACTGGGCAGCCAGTTTGCACAGGTTGTTTACGAAGGAAAATGGTACACACCACTTCGTGAGGCTATCCAGGCATTTGTTGAGTCCACTCAGAAATATGTTACCGGTGAAGTTAAATTCAAACTTTACAAAGGAAACATCATCAAGAATGGTACAACTTCTCCATACAGCCTTTACAATGAGTCCCTTGCTTCCTTCACAACCGGTGATATGTATGACCACCACGACGCTGACGGATTCATCACTCTGTTCGGTCTGCCGCTGAAAGTTCGTGCTATGAAGCTTGCAGAAGTTAAGAACAACCAGAATCAGAACTAATTTTGCCGGACACGGTTCCGACAGATCATAAAAATGCCCCGGGAAGCTATCTGAAGTTCCCCGGGGTCTTTTCTTATATATCGCTTTGACCACATAATACGCGAAAGGATTCTTTTATCATGAACACACAGAAAATGCCTCTGAAAAATTCTCTCTGCCTGCTTCTGGCCGCTACCATTTGGGGAATCGCCTTTGTCGCCCAGAGTGTAGGCATGGAATATGTAGGTCCTTTTACTTTTAACGGCGTCCGTTCCCTGATCGGTGCTGCTGTTCTGGTGCCGGTGATCTTTCTCTTAAACCGCTCCAAAGATACAGCTTCTGCCGCAGCAGATCCCTCAACATCAACAACCACATCTTCTCCATACAAAACCCGCGATCTCTGGATCGGCGGTATCGCCTGCGGCATCGCACTTTTTGCAGCCAGCAACTTCCAGCAGTTCGGCATCAAATATACAACGGTAGGAAAAGCCGGCTTCATCACAGCCTGCTATATTGTCATTGTCCCGATTATCGGACTCTTTCTGAAAAAGAAATGCAGTCCCTTTATCTGGACAGCTGTTGTCATGGCACTGATCGGACTTTATCTTCTCTGCATCACGGACGGTTTTTCCATTGGTCTCGGAGACGTCCTGGTGCTGGTGTGTGCGTTCCTGTTTTCTCTGCACATTCTGGTCATTGACTATTTTTCCCCGAAAGCAGACGGAGTAAAACTTTCCTGTATCCAGTTCCTGGTCTGCGGGATCCTGTCCATGATCCCGGCTCTTGTCCTGGAACATCCGCAGATTTCTTCTATCCTCACTGCATGGCTCCCCATCCTGTATGCCGGCATTATGTCCTGCGGCGTTGCCTACACTTTGCAGATCGTAGGCCAGAAAAATGTCAATCCAACGGTAGCTTCTCTGATTCTTTCCCTAGAATCCTGTATCTCCGTACTTGCAGGCTGGGTCATCCTTGGACAGAAGCTTTCCGCAAAAGAGCTTCTTGGATGCGTCATCATGTTCGCGGCTATCATCCTGGCACAGCTGCCGGAGAAATCTTCTGCGAAATAGGCAGATAAACAATAAAGTGCATGAAAAGTTATCACGCTTCTCATGCACTTCTTTTTTATCTTTCATTGGCTTTCACTGCCGCCCCGTGTGGATACTGGCCGGTCACTTCATTTACTCCGCTGCTGCTTCGTCTCTCTTAATAAAGTTATTATAATGCGCCTTGATCTTCTCAAAGCTCTCCTGGCTGATATCGTGCTCCATCTTGCAGGCATCCTCCAGTGCAATCTCTGCAGGAACTCCAAGTCCCTCCAGCATCTTGGCAAGTACGGTGTGTCTCTCATAGATCTGGTTGGCGATCTCTGCGCCCTTCTCCAGAAGTGTCACAGTACCGTAACGGTCCATGGCAATATATCCGTCCTCACGGAGAAGCTTCATCGCATGGCTGACACTTGGCTTGGAAACGCCAAGTCTGGTAGCAATATCAATGGAACGAACCCCGCCGCCCTTCTTCGATAAAACCAGAATTGATTCCAGGTAATCCTCTGCTGACTGTCTGATTTCCATATAAAATCCTCCCTACAAAAATTAAACTCTATATAGACCCTCTAAAGGGATCTGAATCGCATTCTCGCCCCTATTTTACAGGTGAATATTAACTTTTAATATACCGCTTAAATGATGTTATGTCAAGTATTTCACACATATTTGTCTTGACATTAAAAATATTTTACCTGATAATAGTATCTGAACAATACATCTGTTCTGTAGCAGCCCGGAACTTTTTTCCAGGGGTGCTATCTTTTTGAACAGTAAAAGAAAGGAGATTTTTTATGCTCAAAACCCTTCTGGCCCAGGTCAGGGAGTTTAAAAAGGCCTCGTTTCTCACGCCTTTTTTCATGATCCTGGAAGTTCTCTTTGAGACTCTGATCCCCCTGGCCATGGCTTCCATTATTGATAAGGGTGTGGAAGCCGGAAATATCGGCCATATCTATCGGATGGGTGGAGTTATGGTAGTTCTTGCCCTGTGCGGACTCTGGTCCGGCGTCATGGGCGGAAAATACGGAGCACTGGCCTCCACAGGCTTTGCCAGAAACCTCCGAAAAGCCATGTACACCAACATCCAGACCTTTTCTTTTTCCAACATCGACAAATACAGCACTGCCGGCCTGATCACCCGTCTTACCACAGATGTGACCAACCTGCAGAATGCCTATCAGATGATCCTGCGTATGTGTACCCGTGCACCGGCCAGCCTGATCTGTGCCATGGTCATGGCATTTCTCATCAACGCCAAACTTGCAAGCATTTATCTGATCGCGGTGATCTTCCTCGGTGCCTGTCTGATCTTTATCATGCGGAAAGCAACGAAATATTTCCAGACTGTGTTCCGCAAATACGATGACCTGAACGCAAGTGTCCAGGAAAATATCGGTGCCGTCCGTGTTGTCAAAGCCTATGTCCGTGAAGACTACGAGATCAGCAAATTTCAGAAAGCCTGTAACAAAGTATACGAAATGTTCTTAAGTGCCGAGAAGATCGTTGTTATGAACATGCCTCTGATGCAGTTTACCGTTTACGCCTGCATCCTTGGAATCAGCTGGCTTGGCGCAAAAATGATCGTGGGCAGCACGCTTACTACCGGTGAGCTTATGAGCCTTCTCACTTACTGCATGAACATTCTCATGAGCCTGATGATGCTCTCCATGGTTTTTGTTATGGTGACCATGAGTATTGCCAATGCCGAGCGTGTTACGGAAGTCATCAACGATACTGCTGATATCACTGACCCGGAGAACCCGGTAACAAAAGTTCCGGACGGAAGCATCGTCTTCGACCACGTAAACTTCAGTTATAAGAAAGACAGCAAAGAACCGGTCTTAAAAGACATCAACCTTTCCATCCGCTCCGGCGAGACCATCGGAATCATCGGCGGTACCGGAAGTGCCAAATCCAGTCTTGTCAACCTGATCAGCCGTCTTTATGACGTAACGGACGGTTCTGTTCTGGTGGGAGGCATCGATGTCCGCAAATACCACCTGGAATCTCTCAGGAACCAGGTTTCCGTTGTCCTTCAGAAGAATGTCCTCTTCTCAGGAACCATTCTGGAAAATCTCCGCTGGGGTGACAAAAACGCCACGGAAGAAGAATGCCGCCGTGCATGCCAGCTTGCCTGCGCTGATGATTTCATCGAAAAAATGCCGGATAAATACAATACTTTCATTGAACAGGGCGGTTCTAACGTTTCCGGAGGTCAGAAACAGCGTCTCTGTATCGCACGTGCCCTTCTGAAGAAACCTAAGATCCTGATCCTGGATGACTCCACCAGTGCGGTAGATACCGCCACAGATGCAAGGATCCGCCGTGCTTTTGCAGAAGAGATCCCGGATACCACCAAGCTGATCATTGCTCAGCGTATTTCCAGTATCCAGAACGCTGACCGAATCATTGTCATGGATAACGGTGAGATCAACGGCTTTGGCACTCATGAGGAACTTCTTAAGACCAACGCCATCTATCAGGATGTATTTAATTCACAGACCGGCGGTGCCGGTGATTTTGACGAGGGAGGTGATCCGGCTTGAAAAAACAGAACATGAAAGGTCCGGGTGGTCCTGGACCGAAAGGCATGGGAGCGCCGGAACAGCCAGGAAAACTTCTGGGACGCCTTTCCCGTTATATTTTTAAGAACTACAGTATCCATATCGTGATCGTGGTGATCTGCATTTTTGTCAGCGTTCTTGCCAATGTACAGGGAACCATGTTCATGAAAACCCTGATTGACCAGTATATCACGCCTCTTCTTAAGGCAGATACACCGGACTTCGGGCCTTTAACTGCTGCAATCGCACGTGTGGCATGTTTTTACGCCATCGGTGTTATCGCCACCTATACTTATAACCGTATCATGATCAACGTTTCCCAGGGAACTTTACGTAACCTCCGAAACGACATGTTTGCAAAAATGGAAACTCTTCCGATCAAATATTTTGATACCCACGCACACGGTGATATCATGTCCATCTACACCAACGACATTGATACCCTGCGCCAGATGATCAGCCAGAGTTTCCCGCAGCTGCTTTCCAGTGTGATCACCATTGTCAGTGTTCTTGTAAGTATGCTGATCCTCAACGTTCCGCTTACTTTCGTGACTCTGCTTATGGTTGCTATTATGCTGACTGCTAGCCGGAAACTTGCGGGCTTAAGTGGAAAATATTTTCTGGAACAGCAGACAAACCTTGGTATTGTCAACGGTTATATCGAAGAGATGATGGAAGGCCAGAAAGTTGTCAAGGTCTTCTGCCATGAGGACGAAAGCATCCAGAAATTCGATGAACTGAATGACCAGCTTTTTGCCAGCGCAGACAACGCCAACCGTTTTGCCAACATCCTGATGCCTGTAGTTGCCCAGCTTGGAAACGTCAGCTACGTGATCTGTGCCATGGTTGGCGGTATCCTTGCCATCAATGGCATCGGAAACTTCACTCTTGGCGGACTTGCCAGCTTCCTGACTTTCAACAAGAGTTTTAACATGCCCATCAACCAGGTCAGCCAGCAGTTCAACAGTATTGTTATGGCCCTTGCAGGTGCCAAACGTATCTTTGATCTTCTGGATGAGAAATCCGAAGTGGACGAAGGCTACGTTACTCTTGTCAACGCAAAAGAGGAAAACGGCGTTCTCACCGAATCCGAGAAACGTACCGGCCGCTGGGCATGGAAACATTTCCATAAAGCTGAGGGTACCACGGATTATATCGAGCTGAAAGGTGACATGGTTCTGGAGGATGTGGATTTTGGTTATAACTCCAACAAGATCGTTCTTCATGACATCAACATGTATGCACAGCCGGGCCAGAAGATCGCTTTTGTAGGATCTACCGGCGCCGGAAAAACCACCATCACCAACCTTCTGAACCGTTTTTACGACATTCAGAAAGGTAAGATCCGTTACGACGGCATCAATATCACCAAAATCAAAAAAGACGATCTTCGCCGTTCCATGGGCATCGTTCTTCAGGATACCAACCTGTTCACGGCAACCGTTATGGAAAACATCCGCTACGGAAAACTGGATGCCACAGATGAAGAGGTCATCGCCGCAGCAAAACTTGCCAACGCTGACGGTTTTATCCGCAGGCTTCCACAGGGTTATAACACCCTTCTCCGTGGAAACGGTGCAAACTTGAGCCAGGGCCAGAGACAGCTTCTCTCCATCGCCCGTGCAGCTGTTGCAGATCCGCCTGTCCTGATCCTGGACGAAGCCACCAGTTCCATTGATACCCGTACCGAAAAACTGGTACAGGATGGTATGGATAAGCTGATGGAAGGCAGGACAACCTTCGTGATCGCCCACAGACTTTCCACAGTACGCAACAGTGACTGTATCATGGTCCTGGAGCAGGGACGTATCATCGAGCGTGGTTCCCATGAGGAGCTGCTTGCTCAGAAGGGCCGGTATTATCAGCTGTATAATGGCTGATCCTGGCCTCCCGGTTATTTCCGGGCAAAAATATTTCAAGGCAGAAAAAACATGCAGGGTACATCTTTGTGGGATGGCTCTGCATGTTTTATTTTTCCGTAATCTTTCTTCCATTTTATCTCTGCACTTCTTCTGATGATTCTTTTATGATATAATTTTTTCGTTGATTTTTTAGAAAGGGGTTTCTGCTGAATTCTGAATTACAACAAAATTTCAGAACTACGGCGGATTAAATTCAAATATATGAAACAGGCTGAAGAATATTATTACGGCAGAATGCCAAAAGATAAACAGAACGTGTACCGCGCAATGCTTCACGGACTTATGGAACTTTCCGATGAGTTTCTGATCCCACAGGTTCCCACTACCGACGGAAACTGGCTCTATGATGTGTTTTTCCAGCTGAGACTGGATCATCCGGAGATCTTCTGGGCCGTGGGGTTCAAATACCGCTATTACAAAGATTCTCCAAATCTGATCCTGATCCCGGAATATATCTTTGACAAGAATAAGATCCGGGAACACCAGAAAGCTCTGGGCGCCCGCGTAGACAAGCTTGTACGCCCTGCCATGAAGCTTTCCGAGTGGGATAAGGAAAAATATGTCCACGACTTTATCTGCGAAAATATCCGCTACGACAAGCTGAAAAAGCCATACTCCCACGAGATCATCGGGCCTCTTGGACACGGCGTAGGCGTCTGTGAGGGAATCGCCAAATCTGTAAAAGTGCTCTGCGATGCCCTCGGTGTCTGGTGCATCATCGCCATCTGCGGAAACAATCCGGAAAAAGGGATCAAGTACCGCCACACCTGGAATATTGTCCGGATTAACGGACAGTACTACCATCTGGACGCCACCTTTGACAATACTCTTGGCAAAAACGAGGACGGCTCTGTCAGCATCCGCTACGATTATTTTAATCTGGATGACAAAAACATCTTTCGTGACCATGAACCACTGATCGCTCCTGCCCCCACCTGCCCGGACGGAAGCCACTTCTACTACCGCGAGAAAAAGCTGTCCTTTACCAAGCTGGAAGACGTCTACAAACGCGCCCTCCAGGCCGCCAAAAAAGGCCGAGAATTCACGTTCCACTGGAGAGGCGGTTATCTCACCCGTGAGATCCTCTCCGACCTCGTAGACCAGATCCAGGCCGCCGGAAAGACCCGGGAGAAAAAAGCCATCATCACCCTCAACTGGCCCCAGGCTGTGCTCCGTTTTCACTTTGTGGAGCAGCAGGCGGAAGGGAAAGTATTTATTGAGGAAGTGAATGAGGGAGAGAAATTGTAATTTGATTTAAAAAATTTTATAGAGCCCAAATGCCACAGATCATTACCGATACATCTGTGGCATTTTATTATGAGTATTATTCTGAAAATACAAAAGACCTTCTATAAATCAAATTTACAGAAGATCTCTTAATAAGTGCGGATAACAGGACTTGAACCTGCACGATTGCTCACTGGTACCTAAAACCAGCGCGTCTGCCAATTCCGCCATATCCGCATATTCAATTGTTGCCATCACTCTGTCTGATGGTAAAAAAATAACGGAAAGCAAATGCTTTCCGCTAATGAGGCATCGGGGATTCGAACCCCGGACAACTTGATTAAAAGTCAAGTGCTCTACCGACTGAGCTAATACCCCATAAAAAAGGACTGGGCTAGCTGGATTCGAACCAGCGAATGCAGCAGTCAAAGTGCTGTGCCTTACCGCTTGGCGATAGCCCAAAGGCGAAGGGTGGATACAGGGATTCGAACCCTGGGCCTCCAGAGCCACAATCTGGCGCGCTAACCAACTGCGCTATACCCACCACAACGTGCCTGAAGGGATTCGAACCCCCGACCCACGGCTTAGAAGGCCGTTGCTCTATCCAGCTGAGCTACAGACACATGCTCTCTTTTCAGAGAAGCGGGTGATGGGAATCGAACCCACGTATCCAGCTTGGAAGGCTGGTGTTCTACCATTGAACTACACCCGCATGCTTGCGGTAATAAGTTTACAGCAGTCGGGGTGACAGGATTCGAACCTGCGGCCTCCTGGTCCCAAACCAGGCGCTCTAGCCAAACTGAGCCACACCCCGATGTCTTACAACATCATTTCTATGAAGTTGTCGTTCCTTGTGCTCTCAAGAATTTCTTTTCTCTCGCTCAAGGCAAGAGTTATTATATTATATGGTCTCCCATTTGTCAACACCTTTTTTATAAATTTTTATATTTTTTTCGAAAAAAGATGTAATTCCCGAAAACCCGCTAAAAATGCGGGTTTTCAGGCCCTCCACCACCTGCATTTTTCTCTTTTTCGACTATTTTCAAAAAAATATTTCAAAAAACATTTCATTTCCACAGTCAAACATACAAGTATTTTCAGTTACAAATACCGAATTTCAATTTCCGGCTCTTCCCCTTTATACAGCTCCATCACCGCATAACTTGGTCTGCGGCCTTCCTGTCTCGGAAAAGAAAGGCTTCCCGGATTGATCACCAGTACACCATTTTTCTTCTCCACCACTGGCTTATGGGTATGTCCAAAGCAAACAATCTCACAGCCTCTGGCTGCCGCCTCTTCCGAAACCCCATAAAGATCCATGGACACACCATAATTGTGCCCATGAGTCACCATGATCTTATGTCCTTCCAGCAAAATCTCATCCTCTCTTGGAAGATCACTGAAAAAATCATTATTTCCTGCCACAATGGTACAGGGACATTCTGCCAGCGCTTCAATAAAAAATTCCCTGCCCTCCACGTCGCCGCAATGGATCAGATAGTCAAAGGGCTGCTCCAAAGCTACTGCCATCTCCAGTGACTCATCTCTCCCATGAGTATCACTGACAACCAGCACCTTCATCGTAATTCTTCCTTTATTGCCTGCAAAGCTTTTCCTCTGTGGCTGATTTTATTTTTTTCTTCCATAGACAGCTCTGCAGATGTACAGCCATATTCCGGCAGGAAAAAGATAGGATCATACCCAAATCCATTGGCACCCTTTTCCTCATATCCAATACGGCCTTCCATGGTTCCACGCACAGTTTCCACTCTTCCGTCTGGAAAGGCAGCTGCAATAGCGCAGACAAAACGGGCTGTACGCTGCTCATCCGGCACGCCATCCAGTCTCTGGATCAAATTTGCATTCTTAATATGATAGTCTGTATTCTCGCCCATATAACGAGCAGAATAAACTCCCGGCTCTTTATTCAGATAATCAATCTCAAGCCCCGAGTCATCTGCAAGTACAATTTCGCCATCACTGGTAAGCTTGCTGATGGCAGTCGCCTTGATCACTGCGTTTTCCTCAAAGGTTTTGCCATCTTCCACAATATCAGCCTGAATCCCGGCTTCTTTCATAGATACCACTTCTGCATCCAGATCTGCCAGGATTTTACGGATTTCTTTCATTTTATCTGCATTTCCTGTTGCAAAAATTATCTTCTTCATTTATCAGTGCCCTCTTTCTTTTCCTGTGCCGCACGTCTTGGAGGCTTTGGTCCCAGGAACTGGTAAAAATATGTTTTCAGCATTCCGTTATAGATTTTACGGTTCTTATCCGCCTTGCGTCCAATGTCATTCTCAGCTTTGTCATAAGAAGTGATCAGGTACATAGACCACTTATCCAGGCCGCGGTAGCTCTCACCGATCTCGCGGTAAAGCTGCGGCAAAGCTGCTTTTTCTTCCAGACGCTCACCATAAGGTGGATTCGTAATAATAAATCCGTAAGGCTTCGGGTGATGAAGCTCCTTCACAGGACGCTGCTGAAAATGGATCAGGCTTTCTACCCCTGCCATTTTTGCATTTGCCCTGGCTGCCTTCAGTGCCTCAGCATCTATGTCATAGCCCTGAATATCTGTCTCGATTTTCAGATTTACTCTGTCCTGAGCCTCTTCTACAGCCTCATACCAGCATCTTCTCGGCACAACCTGCTTCCAGTCCTCGGCAAGGAAAGAACGGTTCATACCCGGTGCAATATCTGCAGCCATCATAGCTGCCTCGATTGGAAAAGTACCGCTTCCGCAAAAGGGATCCACAAGACTTCTGTCCTTTTTCCACGGAGTTAACATAATCAATGCGCTGGCAAGAGTCTCTGTAATAGGTGCCTTCACGGTCATCTGACGATACCCTCTCTTATGAAGAGAAACACCGGAAGTATCGATTCCAATAGTTGCCACATCCTTCATAAACGCCACACGGATAGGAAAACTTGCCCCATCCTCCGGGAACCAGGACACGTTATATACGCCCTTCAGACGCTCTACAATGGCTTTTTTCATAATAGACTGGATATCAGACGGGCTGAACAGCTTACTCTTCACTGAATTGGCTTTCGCAATCCAGAATTTGCCATCTGCAGGAATGTAACGTTCCCATGGCAAAGCTTTCGTTGCCTCGAAAAGCTCATCAAATGTCTCGGCTTTCACTTCCGCAACCTTCAGTAGAATACGCTCTGTGGTACGCAGAAAAACATTGGCATCTGCAATTCCCTGGGCATCTGCCAGAAAAGTAACCTTACCATCCTCCACCTTGCTGATCTCGTAGCCCAGATCCAGTATTTCTCTTTTCAAAACCGCTTCCAGACCAAAATGGCAGGGAGCGATCAGTTCAAATCTTTCTGTACTCATTCACCGTTTTTCCCTTCTTAAAGCACTATGCTTTTTACAATATTTCCTTCAAAATCCATGATGGAAAAAACACCGTTCTCAAGCACCGCATAGGTAGGCGGATTTCCTTCTTTCGGAATGGATACGGAACCCGGATTCAAAAGAATGTATCCCTCCATCTGCTCTGCTTTCAGCACATGGGTATGACCATGGATCAGAATATCTCCCTCGCATAAAGGCGGAAGGTTATTCTGATTATAAACATGTCCATGCGTCGCATAAAGTGTCTTGCCGTCAATTGACAGAATACAGTAATCTGCCATCACCGGAAACTCCAGAACCATCTGATCCACTTCTGCCTCACAGTTACCGCGCACAGCATAAATTTTGTCTTTCATGGCATTCAGCATGGGAATTACCTGCTTAGGTGCATATTCTTTTGGCAGATCATTTCTTGGTCCGTGATAAAGCAGATCGCCCAGCAGAACCAGGCGCTCTGCCCCTTCTTTCTCAAAAGCATCCAGCATTTTCCTGCAATAGTAAGCAGAACCATGGATGTCAGAAGCAAACATATATTTCATAAACTTGGTTTCTCCTCTGTTTTTAGTGTTCGAATTGTCTCTCTCCTTTTCGGTTTACATAACCTCATGAAAAGGACATTTTTCTTCTTTACATTATCATGCCTTGATGGAAATTACAAGATAGTACTCTTTTGAATTTTTTCTCATATATCGCATATCAGATTTCTCCCTCTGTACTCCTTCATTCCCCCGATCACCGTTTTTGTCTTATATCCATTTCGCGCCAGAATCCTGGCCGCCTGAAGACTTGCCCCGCCCCGGTCGCAATACAGCACCAGTATTTTCCCTTTTGGAAAATCATATGTCTGCATTTCTTCAAATTCCTCATATGGCACATTTACCGCTCCCTTTATATGTCCGGTATGGTACTCTTTCGGATTTCTTAAATCTATAAGAAAGGAATCTTTCCGTCCAACATAATAATCCAGCATTTTTCCGGAAATCGGCTCTACAGGAAACATGGAAAATCCCCTTTTTTATCAGTATATCCGCAAATACAAAAAAGGTGCCAAAATGCACCTTTTTTAAGTATTGCTTTTCGCAACCTCCGCAGGGGACTTACTTGATTCGGTTAAATATGAAACAAGATCAGAAATCCGTTGTACATCTGCGGACTATTTCGCATGGAACACACACATTCTTTTCAATTTGTATTTCTCTCTCAAGAAGGTCTATCATCCGTTCCACTGTCTTTTTGCACATTACCCCCAGCTTACTGTCCACCGATGTAAGCTCAGGATCACTGCTGATTGCAAGAATTGAGTTATTATATCCGACGACCGCCAGTTCCTCAGGAATCGCCAGTCCCTTAATCTTTGCATACTTTACTGCTCCGATTGCAATTCCATCCTCCGTTGCAAGGACGCTGTCGAAATCGAGGGTCCGGTTGTATTCAAGCAGCATATCCCGCGTATATTCAATGTCATTTTTGGTCTTGAATTTCAGATTTCCACGAATGGGATATCCGGCGTCCTGCAATGCAGCTTCGTATCCCGCCATTTTCTGTCTGGCACTGTAGGATTCTGAATCATACATAAAAAGAATTTTCTCTTTTCCTCTTCGGATAAAAGCTTTTGTCACTTCATAAGTAGCCTGAAAATCATCTGCATAGGTGCAATAAATATTATCGCCTGAAACCTTTGCGTTAATCATAAATACCGAAACCTGTTCCGCTGCCTCCCGAATATAATCTGTGTCAGATTCATCTTTACCATTTCCTGCATATGTAGAACCAACCAGTATCAACGTGTCTATTTTCTTAGACAAAAGGAGTCTGACATAATCCACCTTTTCTTCCTGTTTAAATCCGCTGCAGCCAAGAATACAGTCATATCCATGAGCATGAAGATTTCGCTCCAGATAAGATACTGCTTTTGCCATATAGATATCGTCAATATTTGGACAGATGATTCCTACTGTTTTCATCGACCCAAGACCAAGGCCTCTGGCAAACGCATTCGGCGTGTATTCATTTTCTTTCATAACCGCAAGAACCTTTTCTTTTGTCTTCGGGCTGACTTTCGGACTGTTATTGACCACTCTGGATACTGTTGCGATGGAAACATTTGCCAGCTTTGCAATATCATATATATTCACTATCGTTCTCCTGTTCGTTCTGGTAATAATAGAAAATAAGCTTTCTGATATCAATCATTTTACAGGTCAAACCCAAAATAGTCTACTGCATTATTGTATGAAATTCCACACACGATTTCCTTTAAAGTCTTATAATCAGCCGGATATTCTCCATTTTCCACCCATCCGCCAATAAGCTCGCAAAGAATTCTGCGGAAATACTCATGTCTGGTATAGGACAAAAAGCTTCTTGAATCAGTAAGCATGCCAACAAAGTTTGCAAGCAGTCCCAGATTTGCAAGTGATGTCATCTGTGCGATCATACCTGTTTTGTGATCGTTGAACCACCATGCACTTCCCTGCTGAATTTTACCTGCTGCCTCTGTTCCCTGGAAGCAGCCAAGGATTGTTCCAATTGCTTCATTGTCATTGGGATTCAGGGAGTACAGGATTGTCTTTGGAAGTTCATTTGATGCGATCAGAGAATTCAGGAAATCTGCTGTCTGAGCACTTGGCGCATAGTTATTGATGCAGTCATATCCGGTATCCGGTCCGAGCTGCTCATACATAAATGCATTGTTGTCTCTCTTGCATCCATAATGGATCTGCATTACCCAGTTCTTTTTCTGATATTCTTTTCCAACAAACTGCATAAAAGCTGTCTTGAAGATCATTTCTTCTTCTCTTGAAATGCTTTCGCCATTCAGTCTCTTTTTAAAGATCTCATTTACTTTTTCTTCTGCTGCAGGCGCATACATAACATATTCCAGTGCATGGTCAGATACGCTGCATCCCATCTGTGCAAAGAATTCCATTCTCTTAAGAAGGGCTTCTTTCAGATCTGCGAAATCAGCAATTTCAACGCCACTGACCTGTGAAAGCTTTTTCATGTATTCCGGATATTCCGGTTTTTCCAGATTCATTGCCTTGTCCGGACGCCATGCAGGAAGCACTTTCACCTCAAAGCTGTCATCCTCTGCAAGAACTTTATGCCATTTCAGATCATCTACCGGATCATCTGTTGTGCAGATTAATTTTACATTGGACTTGCGGATAATGTTTCTTACAGACATATCATCTTCCTGAAGCTTTTTGTTGCACAGGTTCCACACTTCTTCAGCTGTATCTCCGTTCAGATATCCTGTATATCCGAAATATCTCTGCAATTCCAGATGGCTCCAGTGATAGAGCGGATTTCCGATTGCTTTCCCAAGAGTTTCTGCCCATTTCTGGAATTTTTCACGATCACTGGCACCACCTGTAATGTAGTACTCATCTACTCCATTTGATCTCATCTGACGCCATTTATAATGATCGCCACCAAGCCACACCTGGGTAATATTCTCAAACTTACGATCCTCTGCAATTTCCTGGGGATTGATATGGCAATGGTAATCTACAATTGGCATTGTCTCTGCATACTCATGAAATAACTTTTTTGAAGTTTCTGTTGAAAGTAAAAAATCTTTGTCCATAAATGCTTTCATAAAATAATTCTCCTCTCCTTTCTATCCGTTTCAACAAAATGTAAGGTCTTACATTTTATTTACAGTATACGACAAATAAGTATCATTTTCAATTCACGAAGTATTTGCAGAACAGACAAATTTTCGCACTACACATTGTGTATTTTTACCATTTTCAGCTTTTTTTCCATTTCCTATTGACGTTCCCGTTTTGTTGATGTAATTTGTATGTAAGCTCTTACATACATTATTTTCACATAAAGGAGGTTATTGATTTCTTGAAATCTTTTATTAAAATTAATCCTTCAGATAATGTAGCCGTTGCGCTTCAGCCTCTGGCGAAAGGCACTGTGATCAAACTTGATAACTCCACACTCACTCTTACAGAAGAAATCATGCAGGGACACAAGTTTGCATTAAAAAGTCTCAAGCCTGGTGATTCCATTATTAAATATGGTAATCCCATTGGACGTGCAACCGCAGAAATTCCTGCAGGTTCCTGGATTCATACTCACAATTTAAAAACAGGGCTGGGAGATCTTCTTACTTATACATATAACAAAACTATCACAGAGCTTCCACACCGGGAGCCAAAGTTCTTCCAGGGCTATCGCAGAAAAAACGGTGGTGTTGGTGTACGCAATGAAATCTGGATCATTCCTACAGTAGGCTGCGTTAACAATGTGGCATCTGCTATTGAACGAGCCACACAGAAGTACATGACAGACCAGATTGATGGTGTCTGTGCTTTTCCACATCCTTACGGATGTTCCCAGATGGGTGATGATCAGAATAACACACGTCAGATTCTTGCTGATTTAGTGAACCATCCTAATGCAGGCGGTGTTCTGGTTCTTGGACTTGGCTGCGAAAACAGCAACATCGATGAATTAAAGAAATTTATCGGGGACTATGATCCTGAGCGTGTACGTTTTCTCGTTGCCCAGGAATGCGAAGATGAGATCCGTGATGGTATTGAAATTGTCAAAGAACTGATTTCCTATGCCTCCTCATTTAAACGTGAACCAATCAGTGCATCTGAACTGGTGATCGGTATGAAATGCGGCGGCTCTGATGGTTTGTCCGGAATCACGGCAAACCCTACTGTTGGTGCATTTTCTGACAAACTGATTTCTATGGGAGGATCTACAATTCTTACAGAAGTTCCTGAAATGTTCGGTGCTGAGGAATTACTTATGAACCGCTGCGAGACAGAAGATCTGTTCAACCAGACAGTTGCCCTTGTCAACGATTTCAAAAACTATTTTAAAAGTCACAACCAGACCATTTATGAAAATCCTTCTCCTGGAAACAAAAAAGGCGGTATTTCCAGTCTGGAAGATAAATCTCTCGGATGTACGCAAAAATCCGGAAGTGCACCTGTCATGGGAGTTCTTTCTTATGGAGAACCTGTAAAGGAAAAAGGATTAAACCTGCTGAGTGCACCTGGCAATGATCTTGTCGCCTCTACTGCCCTTGCTGCATCCGGTGCACACATTGTACTTTTTACCACCGGACGCGGAACACCATTTGCAAGTCCTGTACCTACAGTAAAAATCTCCACAAATAACCAGCTTGCAAAAAAGAAGCAGAACTGGATTGATTTCAACTGTGGAGTCATGGTAAATGATACTCCTCTTGATGAGCTTTCAGAAAATCTTCTGGATTTTGTCCTTGAGATTGCATCCGGAAAGAAATCAAAATCCGAAGAAGCAGGTTTCCATGATATGGCAATCTTCAAACAGGGCGTTACTTTATAAAACATAAATCGAATTGCGGAAGCAGCGTAGCTGCGTAGCAATCCGGATATCAAATGAGTGTCAAAAGACCTTTTAACACTCATATCATTATATATGAGGAAAAATGAAAATGAAAAAATTATCTTATGCTGTTTTAAAAGAACAGGGCTATGATGGATACCTTCTTGAATCAGCGCCGGAACGTGTACTTCAGTTTGGTGAAGGAAACTTCCTCCGTGCATTTGTAGATTATTTTATAGATGAGTTAAACGAAAAAGCCGGATTCAACTCCAAAGTTGTTCTGTGCCAGCCAATCGCTCCAGATCTCGATGACAGGTTCAACGAACAAGAGGGTCTTTATACCTTATTTCTCCGTGGATTCCAGGATGGCAAAAAAATAAATAAAAAGCGTGTTATCTCCTGTGTAAGCCGTTGTCTCAATCCATATAAGGATTTTGAAGCAGTTCTCGCATGTGCAGATAACCCGGACCTCCGTTTTATCGTATGTAATACAACAGAAGCCGGAATTACTTATGATTCTTCCTGTCAGTTTACTGATGTTCCGGCTGGCAGCTATCCTGGAAAACTTACTCAATTTATGTATCGCCGTTTCCAGAAATTCGGTCAGGAAGCCGGCAAAGGATTTATCATTCTTTCCTGTGAGCTGATCGATGATAATGGAAAAGAGCTTGAAAAATGTGTATTAAAATATGCTGAACAGTGGAATCTTGGTGAAGACTTTATCAACTGGATCAAAGCTGAAAACATCTTCTGCTCTACACTTGTAGACCGTATTGTAACAGGTTATCCAAGAAATGAAGCTGCTGCAATCTGTGAAGAACTTGGCTATAAAGATAACCTGATCGACACAGGTGAAATCTTCGGCTTCTGGGTAATCGAAGGACCTCAGTCAATCAAAGACGAATTCCCGGTTGACAAAGCGAACCTTCCAATCCTGATCACAGACAATCACAAACCATACAAGCAGAGAAAAGTACGTATCTTAAATGGTGCTCATACCTCCTTTGTACTGGGTGCTTACCTTGCAGGACATGATATTGTCAGAGACTGCATGAACGACGATGTGATCTGTGGATTTATGAACAAAACTATTTATGATGAGATCATCCCTACTCTGGACCTTCCAAAAGCAGAGCTCAAAGATTTTGCCGCTGCTGTTACAGAACGTTTCAAAAACCCATTTATCGATCACGCTCTTCTTTCCATTTCTCTGAACTCTACATCCAAATGGAAAGCACGTGTTATGCCGTCACTCAAAAAATATGTTGAACGCAAAGGTACACTTCCTGCATGCATCACAGCTTCTTTCGCCTTCTACATTGCATTCTATAACGGATATGCTATGAGCGAAGACGGACTTACAGCCAAAAGAGCAGCTAATGAATACACTGTAAAAGATGACAAAGCAGTTCTCGAATTCTACCTTGCACATAAAGATGATTCCGCAGCGGATCTTGTTCATGCAGTCTGCACCAATACTTCCTTCTGGGGCGAAGATCTGACACAGATTTCCGGATTTGAAGCAGCTGTATGCAATTACTTAACTCAGATCCGTGAAAATGGTGCGTATGAAGTAATGAAAGCACTGGCTTAAATATATTACTGAATCATAAGTTCTTTCCATGATTGAAAGCGACGGTGCAGGACGCGTGCAACGTTAGAGCGTGTCTGAAAAAGGCTCTGGATTTCCTTCCGCATTGCTCATCAAAAACCTCCGGCATACATTAAACCTCCCAACATGGGCGCAGAGTCAACAGACCCTGCGCCCTTTCTTAAAATATTTTAATATCTGGAAGTAGTATCTTCCCCAGACTCGTAAGAATTACGACTCTTGTTTTTGCTGCTGTTTTTTGAGTAAGAATTCTTGCAATCCTGAGAATTCATCTCATTTTCATAAGATCTGTTTGTTGAATTTTTGCTGTTCTTGTTTTCAGACTCATAATTTTTTGCCATTTGAGTATTCCTCCTGTTGAATGCCGCTGTTCGCGTTCTGTTCCGCACCCAGCAGCTGTTTTCAGATTACTTTGTGTATTGTAACCAATTGCAGAAAGAATATTCATCAAAATGATATTGCTTTTTTTTCCAATTTATATTATAATTGGCTTTGTAAAAGAATTTACCCTTCAAAAATTTTTTTACATAACCCCTTATTTAATTATTTATACTCCCCTCGAAATACCCGGTAGCTCCCCTACCGGGTGTTTCTCTTTGGATTTATAAGGGTTTGCGGGGTTTTGGGGTTCACCATTCTCGTAATATTTCTGTAACATTTAATAGATATGTCCAAAATATGTCCAAGATTCTATTTTCCGTCCAATCTTGGCTCTCCAAAATAACCCAAAATGAGGACAGTTTTATCACTGCCTCCTACAATGCTGTCCCTTTCTTTGGAACAAATAAATAACTCATATCCGCGTGTTCCAGTTCAAGCAACGAAAGCTTTTTATCAATTCCCCCGGCATACCCTGTCAGACTTCCATTTGTGCCTATCACACGATGGCAGGGAATGATAATAGAAATTTCATTGTGTCCAACCGCACCTCCAACTGCCTGGGCAGACATGCGGGATACATTTTTCATCTCTGCCATTTTGCGGGCAATTTCTCCGTATGTGATCGTCTGTCCATAGGGAATCTGCAATAAAATCTTCCACACTGCCTGTCTGAATGTTGAGCCGTCCGGATGAAGTGGCGGAGTAAATTTCGGTTCTTCACCGGAGAAATAAACATCCAGCCATTTTTTCGCTTCCGTGAGAATCTCTGTTTCCTGTGGAATATGCTTGTCTGGAAGTGTATTCCCAAAATATTTCTGTCCTTCAAACCATAGACCAGTAATTCCCACTTCATCTGCCGCCAGTAAAATATGCCCTAACGGCGATTTATATTTGTATGTGTATATCATATTTATACCTCAAAAATGCATGGAATCCTACGATTCCTATGAACAGATTTACAAAACAAAGTTTCCATTTTCCCTTAACCACTCATCCGCTGAGCAAAATCATCACCATCTGCACACAAGTGGTTCCGCAGGTGTAGCCACCATACTGACGCAGGTTCGGGATATCGATAAAAACATCAGCATCCTGGGTCTGCCCAGACTAAGGGAGACTGAGCAGATGGACTCTCTACCGCCTGCACCTGGTAAGTGAATAACAAGAAACATATGGCACCATCAAAAGCACCTGGTATCAAAATTCTGCATAGCTTTTTCATTTAGGCTCCTCATTCACCGTTCATACAACATGCTCCTTAAATGCTTTTCATTGTCAACACATCAATTTGTAAAATACAGAAAATCCCCACATGGTCTCTCATAATTATTAATCAGCTTATTCATGACCTGACCATTGTAATACAATGTGGCGGAGCCGCCGCCATCCAGGTTGTAGGCGTACTGACAACCATAGCTATTGAAGATATTAACAAGATCCCAGTGGTTCAGACCGGCGTAACTGCCAGTGTCGGTGACAAGAAGCACATAAATGCCAGGTTTCACCATTCCCACAGCAGTTCTCGGATAATATTTGGCTGTTTCTGACCAGGCAGGCTGGGCCTGTCCATCTTTGATCAGAATCGGACCAAAATTATAGGTATCTTTCACGCCCTCTTCCAGAAGAGCTTCGCCTTTTAATCCCTGCTCTGGTGTATAAATAGTGCCATCATATTTTACAGCCATTACGCTGTAACTGGTCTCATAATTTCCATAAATCACACCATTCTTGATACACATTCCAAGAGGTGACGGCCGCCCTGTCTGGTAACTAAACGCACTTCCATTCACTCCGATAATACCCCCATTACCAGAAACCGCACCGGAGGTAGTCTGTCTGGCACCACCATAGGTTCCATAAGATAAAGCGGATTTCAGCTGTCCGGAATTTTTGATTTTTATCAGCGCTACCCAGTAAGGAACATTATGTGTGGATTTTCTGCGCAGATCAATATTAAGAGAGCTGCTTTTATATGTATAGCGGTTATCATTCACCTTCACATCCGGTCTGGTCTGTCCGGTTCTTCTCCCGCTATCATTTACATAATATTTTCCCACCCACACATTTGTATACAAAGCACCTGTTTTCTTATCAAAATAATAACGATATTCACCAATTTTCTGCCATCCTGTTGCCATTCTGGAATTAGGAAGGAAATAATATCGCTTTCCTCCGTAGCTCAGCCAGCGGTTGGCAATTGCCACACCTGACTTATTGAAATAATAAGAGTATTTCGTTCCTGTAGCCCATCGGTTGCGGAACATAATGCCATTCTTCCGGTTGTAATAATACCGTTTCCCGCCTGATTTCAGCCAGCCTGTATAGCGTTTTCCATTCTTTGTGCTGTAATAACGCTGACCTTTGTAGGTAATTTTTCCCCAAAGCAGTTTTCCCTTGGAATTATAAAAATAATAGTCTTTTCCCCGCTTCACCCAGCCATGCTTTTTCGAAGTGATACTCACAGTCGTATTGGAAGCCTTCACATAAGAAGCGGCCCACACCGGAGAGGAACACATGGTAAATATCAAAAACAGAAAACAGATAATCCCAAAGCTTCTTTTTTTCAATTCCTTCTCCCCCCTCATTTCAATAAAAAATCGTAACAGTTCAGTACTTTCACAGTTACACGCTCCGTGATGTACAGAACTCACTAAGCATTTGCTTTCTGGTTATAAAAAATTCGGGGCAGACAAATTACTTCGTCTGCCCCGCTGTATTTGCCTTGCTGCAGGTAATTATTATGCGGCTGCCTGCTCGCATAAATTACTGATTAAGCTGCCGGTGTCTCACTGTCATCCAGTGTATCTCCAGCCATATCTGTCTGCTCTTCGGACTCAGCAACACCATCTGTCTCCGTACTCTCAATATCGCTGTCGCCTGTAGCAGCGATCACATCGTCCAGCCATCCCTCAGGCATGCCTGCGCTGGTCAGATTCTCTGTGATTGCATCCATATTCATGGAAGCTGTATAAGCTTCAATTTCATCATCATTACTGAAATCATAAACATCTGTCAGGGAAGCAACATCAACTGCTGCAAGTGCCTCACCGCCATTGCCGCCTGTCAGAGAAACTGAACCAAGAGTTGCACCACCTGCTGCAATAGCAAGATTCCAGTCAATGCTGTCCTCATCTGCACCATCGGCTGTAAAGATCAACTGCATTCCACCAAATGGATCATAGGAATTTCCATCTTCATCTTCCACAGGCGCACCGGAAATTGTGTAAGTTCCCTTCCAGATTCCGTCCTGTACTGCCTTGGTATCATAATCTGTAACATCAATCACAGCTGCATCCGCTTCACCGGAAGAAATCGTGTAAGTTCCGCTTAACAGGTCACCTTTCAGCTCACCGCTTCCTTCAATTGCAACCTTGTCATCTCCGGAACCCAGCTGCATGGAAAATCCTCTCTTATCTCCATCCGCTGTACACAGATATCCGAAAAGCTCTTCCTCCTGCTCATCATTCAGAAGGAACTGGCGTCCAACAACCTCTCCGTCACTGTCAACCCATGCCCTTAAAATAAATCCGGACTCGTCAGTCTCATCAGCTTCTGTATCCAGATCTTTCTCCATATCCTCGATTGCTTCCAGGAAAGTCTCATAAGTATAATCTGGATCATTCATGGCTTCTGTCCAGGTCTCAATAAGCCCCTTCAGTTCTTCATCAGACTTGGCTGTATCCAGAATCTGCTGGAACATTGGAAGTGCCTCTGCCTGTGTAACATGTCCTTCCAGAACGCTAAGCTCCTGACTTACATCTCCTGCAACAGCTTCCTGTGCTCCAGGATTCTCAGCATCTGCAACATTATCAAAAATAATATCTGTGTATCTTGTAAGAATAGATGTCACTAAGTCTGCTTCCGGAAGGTTCTCCAGAGTGGAAAAATAGCTGTTCATGCTATCTGCCAGATCAAGACTCGTGGTAAAGGAAGAATCCAGTTCCTGATCTGCCTCTTCCACTGCTTCCTGAGTCATCTGCTCCATATTCATTTTAATATAGCCATCACTCAGCTCCGGAATTCTCATATAAATTTCAGAATTCTCTGTATCAAAATAATATTCTATTGTACAGATCTTGGTTCCATTTACATTCACATCCATAAACTCAGTCATGGACTTATCAGACATGCTTACATTTCCACTGATGGAAGCATCCGCCAGCCAGGAGATATCCACAGGAGAAAGCATTCCCAGAATTGCTTTTCCACCATCTTCCAGACTTACCTTTATTTCCGCATTTCCCTTAACTTCTTCTGTATCCATTTCAGAAAGGCTCTTTGCGTAATCAGCACCAAATTCCTCGATCATTTTGGCAAAGGCTGCTTTCTCAGTTTCCTTGTAAGAATCTGCTGCCCATGTGGTAGCCGGTACTGCACTGATTCCCATAAGGGATGCTAACAAAATTGCGGTAATTTTCTTTCTCTTCATAAGATCCTCCTTTGGTATAAATCCTTACGGATTCTGCAATCTTCCCGTTGCTGTTTGCTGGTAATTCCCAACTGCTCTCATTACCAGTTAAGCAACCAGTTTCTGTCAACGATCCGTCACGGACTATACAAAGTTCCATAACAGACATATCTGACAAAACAAGTTAATATCAGAATAGCATTTGCCGAACTTATTGTCAATAACCCATAAATATTCTGACGATTCCCGTGACAAAAAAGTGGTTACTGTTCCATCTGTGACCAATAAAACAAAAATTTTTCCCACAAACAAATCCTATAATTCCGGACAGGCTCTGATATATCATATTGTACCATTTACTCTCCACTGTCCTGTATAATATAACTATCCAGTTTTTCCATATACCTCTGGTCACGCTCAACAGTAATCACAATCACGTCATCCGGTTCATATTTATCCAAAAGCTCCTGGTCAAAGTCATCAATTCTCACAAATATGGTTTTCTGATAGCGATAGGGCATGTATTTTTCAAGGCGGAGTCGAAAAGAATCCCCGATCACCATTAAAGTTTTCTCATTCTCCGAATTGGATTTAAACACTTTCAGGATCTCCTCGCCGCCTTCACTCTCCTCTTTTTTCACCTTGTAACGGATACCATCGTGAAAATAATTCAACCCATACTCCCTGTCATCATTCAGCTCTTTATACCGCCCGATCATCCTGGACAGATCCCCCCTGCAAGGTTTAGTTCCGATCAGAACCTGAATATCTTCGATTGGCAGACTTTCACCTGTCATATCCTGTACAATTTTCTCGTTGGTAATATAGCCGCCTAAATTGTTCATATGAGTATCATATTTTCGGAACAGCTGGTATTTTTCAGTAAACTCCCTCAGATAATCTGCCAGAAAATCAAATTCCACGTCGGAATTTTCTTTCATATATTTTGCAAAAGTCTCCATTCTGGAATCCCCGATTCCAATCACCTTTGGCTTCTCCGGCATATACTTCGAATAAAGTGTCTCTTTGTTGGGAGCCACGTAGTAATGGAATTGTTTCACACCCCTGTCCAGGAACCAGTCCCGTACTTTTGCAATTCCGGATGCAATTTCCGCACTTTGTTCCAGTGTATACACATTGGTTTTCTGGTAATCTGCCATGGCATTTTCTCCCTCCCTTTCCGGCAGGTAAAACAGCCAGTTATCTTCTCCGATCACCACATCCCCGATCTTTGTATTGCGGAAAAATTCCGTATCAATAAAGTTGCAGAACTTCACCAGGTCATTTTTGAAGGGCACATGATCCTTATAATACGCCTCAAACTGCTCCGGGAAGTCTCCCAGAGATTCCAGATTCACCTCCGGAAATTCAGCCAGTTTTCTGTTTTCATTGTTTTCCGTATCAAATCTGCCGGAAAATCCAGCCCACACCACTCCTGGCAGAACCAGACTTCCTGCAAATAATACAATCAGAATTTTCTGTTTTCTCATATGCTTCCTGTTAAAATCTGAAATAAATAAACGGGTTATAGCTGTTATTTACAAGTGCCGCCACACTCAGCCAGAAAATCACCATACAGGCGATCATTCTCGGAACTGTCACCATTCCATTGGCAGGGATTTTTCCAGCGGAATGTACCCGGACCTTCTCATATATCTTCTGCAAAACTCCTGCAAATAAAACACCCATAACGATCAGAAAGATCATTTTGCTGTCAAGATATGCAGAAAGAAGAATGGTTCCTCCATGTGCCACAAACATATTTCTCACATAAGTGAAAAACAGGGAAATATTTTCTGCACGGAACAGAATCCATCCAAAAAACACCGCGGTCACTGTGTAGCCCCAGCCCACGATTCCAGGCAGTTTTTCCAGTTTTTTCCCAAGCCACACACGTTCCAGTATAAGAAAAAGGCCATGATAAAGCCCCCAGAGGATAAATGCCATTCCAGCCCCATGCCACATTCCGGTAAGGAAAAATACGATAAGCAGGTTTCGATAGGTGCATGCCGCGCCTTTACGATTTCCTCCCAAAGGAATATAGACATAATCACGAAACCAGGAAGACAGGGAAATATGCCATCTGTGCCAGAATTCCTGCACGGAACCAGCTGTATAGGGATAATTGAAATTCTCCTGGAATTCAAATCCGAACATTTTTCCAAGACCAATGGCCATATCGGAATATCCTGAAAAATCGTAATAAATCTGCATCATGTAAAGAATTGCGCCCAGCCACAGAGCCTTCCTGGATACCGCATATGGACCATATTTAAAAATTTCATCCACCACACGGGCAAAGGAATTGGCAAGGAGAACCTTTTTCCCAAGTCCCCAGCAAAAACGCATTATCCCGGCTGCAAATTTTCGGATAGTCTCTTTTCTTCCTGTAATCTGAGCTGCAATGTCGCGATATTTTACAATAGGTCCTGCGATCAGCTGTGGAAAAAAGGAAATATACAAAAGCATATGCCAGAAATTGTGCTGTGCCGGCACCTCTCCCCTGTACACATCGATCACATAGGACAACGCCTGGAAAGTATAAAAAGAAATTCCAATTGGAAGCGCCACCTGAAAAAGAGTGGTTCCTGTTCCATCTGCTGAAAAAAGTCCGGTTATGGCTTCTGTCAGAGTGCCAAAATACTTGAAATATCCCAGCAACCCCAGATTAATAATCAAAGTTGCCACAAGAATCTTTTTTTTCCTGGTCTGATATTTTTCAATCAGAATTCCGCCGGTAAAATTCACCGCCACGGAAAACAGCATAAGGAAAACATAAAGCGGCTCTCCCCATGCATAAAAAAGCAGACTGAAAAATACCAGGATTCCATTTCGGATTTTTCCGGGACTTATATAATATGCTGCCAGTACTAAGGGCAGAAAGATCCATAGAAAGAGCATCGAGCTGAAAACCATGTGTATCTCCTTTATTTTTCAAACAGGCTCTGGAGCATGTTTGTCTGTCAATGCTCAGTATTATAACATAAAAGACCCTCCCCATACCAGTATCCTGAAAAAATTCACATTCTGGTATGAGAAAGGTCTCCGTTTTTAACTGAGAGAAAAATCCATCCGTTCTCACTTATTTCGTTTTATAACTACACAGAACTTTTTTCGCGTGCAGATTGCAGGAATGATCTGAGGCATCTCCGCCTCATTTCAAGCCACTTACCAGATTTTGGAGTCCACAGCTGCGCGCTCGATCGGCAGGCCTTTCATATATCTTTCCATGAACATATTAAAGCCTTCTACACCCTCCGGATCCGGATTCAGGGTGCTTCCCTGATTTCCTGCAAATACCTTGGTATCCAGGAAGTCTTCCAGGGTCTCATTCTCCTCTTTGTTTACAAGATAGGAAGCGAGCACTGCAATTCCCCATGCACCGCCTTCACCGGCAGTCTCCATAACAGAAACCGGGGCATTTACAGCATCTGCAAGGATCTGCTGTCCAACACCTTTTGTCTTAAACAGTCCGCCATGACCAAGAAGACGGTCAACCTTTACCCCCTCTTTCTTAAACAGGATGTCAAGACCAACTCTCATAGCGCCAAGGCAGGTATAAAGATTGGTTCTCATAAAGTTGGCAAGATTGAATTTGCTCTCTGGAGAACGTACAAACAGTGGTCTTCCTTCTGTAAATCCAGTCATATGCTCACCGGAGAAATAGCAGTAGGACAAAAGTCCGCCGCAGTCCACATCTCCCTCCAGAGCCTTGTTGTATAAGGTTCCGAAAAGCTTGTTCATATCAGCTTCCATACCCATTGCTTCTGCAAACTCACGGAAAATATTTACCCATGCATTCAGATCAGAAGTACAGTTATTAGAGTGTGCCATTGCAACCGGATGTCCGGATGGAGTCGCAACCATATCAATTTCAGAATATGGTGCAGATAACTCCTTTTCCAAAACAATAGAGGCAAATACGGAAGTACCTGCGGAAACATTTCCGGTACGCTTTGCAACGCTGTTGGTAGCTACCATTCCAGTGCCAGCATCACCTTCCGGCGGGCACATAGGAATTCCGGCTTTCAGCCTGCCTGTTACATCAAGAAGCTTTGCTCCTTCTTCTGTCAGGCAGCCAGCGTCCTGTCCCGCAACAAGACATTTCGGCAGAATGCCGCGAAGCTTCCATGGGAATCCATAAGAAGCAACCTGCTCATCGAACTGCTGAACCATTTTTTCATTGTAATCCCTGGTAGTGCTGTCCACCGGGAACATTCCTGCAACATCGCCAATTCCAAGAACTCTTTTTCCAGTCAGTTTCCAATGTACATATGCCTCCAGAGTGGCAATGTAATCAATATCTTTTACGTGAGGCTCGCCTTTTAAAATTGCCTGATACAGATGTGCGATACTCCATCTCTGAGGAATATTATACTGAAAAAGTTCGGACAGTTTTCTGCTTGCCTCTCCCGTAATATTATTTCTCCAGGTTCTGAACGGAACCAGAAGATTTCCTTCTTTGTCAAATGGCATGTAGCCGTGCATCATGGCGCTGATTCCAATAGCACCAACGCTTGTCAGCTCTACACCATATTTCTCCTCTACGTCCTTTGCCATCTGCTGATAACAGTCCTGCAGACCGGACCAGATATCTTCCAGACTGTATGTCCATACCCCATTCTCATAGCGGTTCTCCCACTCGTGTCCGCCGGATGCGATTGGTGCATTATTTCCATCTACCAGAACTGCCTTGATTCTTGTGGAACCGAACTCGATTCCAAGTGCTGTCCTGTTATCCAGGATTGCCTGCTTTGCTTCTGCTGCTCCCATGTGTAAAATCCTCCCGTTGTCTTTTTATAATGTGTAACATTCTTCACTGTTCAACCCAACGCCGTAAACAGGCTCCAGAGCGTGTTTGCCATTCTATGCGTTTTTACCTTCGAAACGCAATTTCATTCCAGCGAAGCTCATTCTTGAAGTTACGGATTGTAGTATCTTTGTCAATGTATACAGCTTCAATTCCCATTGCTGCAGCCCAGTCACCCATCTGCTCTGCTGTAAGATCATAAGTAAAGGCAGTATGATGTGCTCCACCTGCAAGGATCCATGCTTCTGCGCCGGTAGCCAGATCTGGCTGTGGTGTCCAGAATGCACTTCCTACAGGAAGCTTCGGCATAGGTTTCTCAACCTTCTTGCAATCTACATCATTGATGATCAGACGGAATCTATCCCCCAGATCAACAAGGGATGTTGCGATTGCAGGGCCTGTCTTGGATGTAAATACAAGTCTCGCAGGATCCTCTCTCTCACCCATGCTAAGCGGGCAGACTTTAATAGCCGGCTTGCCATCTGCTACGGATGGGCAAACCTCCAGCATATGTGACTGCAGGATTCCCTCTTTTCCAGGAACAAGATTGTAGGTGTAATCTTCCATCATGGAGGTTCCCTTAGCGTCCTTCATGCCTGCTGTCATAATCTTCATCAGACGAACCATTGCAGCTGTTTTCCAGTCACCTTCTGCGCCAAATCCATAGCCCTTCTCCATAAGTCTCTGGATTGCCAGTCCCGGAAGCTGCTTCAGTGCTCCAAGATCACCGAAATGAGTTACGATTGCCTGATAGTTTTTCTCTTCCAGGAATTTCTCAAAGCCTATCTCAATTCCTGCTTGTACTGCTACATGACGTTTGAATTCTTCCGGGTCTCTTCCCTCAGAAAGAATGTCATATTTATTATAATATTCTTCCACAAGAGCGTCAATATCTCCCTTGGAAACAGCGTTCACATATTCTGCGATTTCATTTACCGGATAGGCATCAACTTCCCAGCCAAATTTAATTTGAGCTTCTACCTTATCCCCCTCTGTAACGGCAACATTTCGCATATTGTCGGCCACACGGCAAACTCGGATGTGGCTGCTCTCCATAATGCCAACAGCAGTTCGCATCCAGGAAGCCAGACGCTCCTGAACCTTTTTGTCAGCCCAGTGGCCCACAATTACCTTTCGCTCGATTCCCATGCGGGTTACCATGTGACCATACTCGCGGCCACCGTGTGCGGACTGATTCTCGTTCATAAAGTCCATGTCAATGGTGTCGTAAGGGATTTCCTGGTTGAACTGTGTGTGAAGGTGGCAAAGAGGCTTTCTATATTCTTTCAGACCAAGTATCCAGGATTTTGCCGGGGAAAAAGTATGCATCCAGGTGATCACACCAGCACAGTCTTCATCAGCATTTGCCTCATTGAAAGTCTTACGGATAAGTTCATTGGTAATCAAGGTTGGTTTCCATATAATCTCGTATGGAAACATACCGGATTTGTTCAGCTCTTCCACAATAATACAGGAATGCTCAGCTACTTTACGGAGACACTCATCCCCATAAAGATCCTGTGAACCTGTACAAAACCAGAATTTGTAATTTCTTCCTGTTTTCATTGTAAAAATCCTCCTGTTTATTATATTTTTGTAAATATTGTTATTGATTCAATTTTTCAGGTGATGGTTTGCAATGTATATTTCCAATTGTAAGGAAACAATTATCAGTAATTCTTTGCAGCAAATATCATTTAAGCCTTCTGCAGGAACCACGAACAATTAACTCCGGCTGAATCAGACGTTCTACTTTGCTGTCCTCTTCTGACACTCCATTGATTTTTTCTAATATCAATTCTGCTGCCATCTCTCCAAGCCGCTCCTGTGGATGGGCAATGGTTGTGATTCCGGTTCCGCGCTGAGCATAGAGGGAATTGTCATAGCCTGTAACGGAAATATCCTTTGGTACTTGAAGACCACAATCTTCAAGAGATTCAATCACCTGCACAGCAATCTGATCATTGTAGCAGACGATTCCATGAGGAAGCGATCCGGTTTTTACCATTTCTTTTACCATCATAGATGGTTTACTCCGCCGGTCTTCGGTGTGGAACCATACTACCAGATCTGGATCATAAGGAATACCAGCCTCCTGCAATGCCCTCACATACCCTTTATGTCTCTGGATACCCTGAATGTCATCTGCCTTGAAAAAACCGGTAATCCTGCGGTGTCCCTGCTCCAGAAGGTACTTTGTCACCAGATAACCGCCCCTGGCATCATCCATAAGAATGTGGGGCTTGTCCTTCATTTCCGTGTAAATTCCCTGGATAAAAATGTATGGAATCTGATATTTCTCCAGATTTTCGTAAAGGCCAGGATGCCGACAGCTAAGCTGGCTTTTACTTGGCTCTATGATCAGGCCATCAATATCTTTCTGCAAAAGCTCTTCTAGACATTTCGCCTCTTTCTGACGGCTGTTACCTGTATTTTTCAAAATGATGCTGTAGCCCTGCTCAGACAGTACATTATCTATTCCCTGAATCAACCTTGGGAAAATGTAGTCGGAAATATAAGTTGTCACTACCGCAATATTTCTGGACTTTTTCATATGGCGCATTTTCTCGGAACAAAAAGTTCCTTTTCCATGGCAGGCTTCTATATAGCCTTCCTGTTCCAGAAGACTAAGTGCCTTTCGCACCGTATGCCGGCTGAGGGAATATTGTACTGTAAACTGATTCTCTGATGGCAGCTTCTCTCCTGGCTGAATCCTGCCGGAAATGATCTCCTCTTTTAGTTCTTCCATCAGGGTAAAATATTTTGGCTTGCCATTTTCAGTCATTCTTCCTTCCTCCTGTTTCCATCTTACAACTTGTACGCACATACGGACAAGTTGTTGTGTTTGGATATTGTATATAAAATAATCAGCTACATTTTATGCTCTTTTAACAAATGTTGGGGATTCTAAAGTGAAAGAAGTGAAAACATAAGATTTTATTTACAGAATGGCTATGTAAATCAACGCTTACATAGCCATCTGTTTTACACAAGTGTTATCTCGTTTACACAATGGGCATCCGAAATTCATGCTTTCACAGGACCTTACCGCCTGCACGATAACAAACAACACTCGCTAAACATAACTTTGTCTTGTTTTATTACAATGTCTCAATCAGCGAGTCAATGTCTTCCATTTTCGTTGCCCAGCTTGTTGCAAAACGGACTACTGTATGACTATCATCATATTTTTCCCAGAAGCTGAACTTCACTTTTTCGCCCAATTCCTCCATCTTTTTATTTTCCAGAATAACAAAAATCTGATTGGTTGGGGAATTAATGAAAAATTCATAGCCCTTCTCTTTTAATGCAGCTTTCAGTTTTGCAGCGGTTTCGATAGCATTTTTGCTGATTTCCAGGTACAGATTTCCTGTGAAAAGAGTATCAAACTGAATTCCAAGCAGTCTGCCTTTCGCAAGAAGCGCTCCCTGCTGTTTGATCATAGTAAAGAAATGTTTCGGTGCCTTCTTCGGGAAAACGACAGCTTCACCGCACAGGGCACCAACCTTGGTTCCTCCGATATAAAATACGTCTGTATAATTTGCAATATCTTTCAAAGTCACATCTGTCTCTGCCACCAGTCCATAGCCCAGTCTGGCTCCATCCAGGAATAGCGGGATCTCATATTCCCTGCATACACTGGAAATATCTGCCAGTTCCTGCTTTGTGTAAAGAGTTCCGTATTCTGTCGGATGTGAAATATAAACCATGCCTGGAAAAACCATGTGATCATAGCTTCCGTCTGCGTAGTAGGTCTGGAGATAATCTTTCAGATCTGCGGCAGAAATTTTACCATTGTCCTGGGGAAGTGGAAGAACTTTATGTCCGGTAAATTCTATTGCTCCGGCTTCGTGCGCATTTACATGACCGGTAACTGCGGAAAGCACTCCTTCATACCGGTTCAACACGGACGCGATCACCACTGCATTTGTCTGGGTACCCCCTACCAGGAAATAGACCTCCCCATCTGGACAGCCACATGCCTCTTTTATTTTTTCCTTCGCTTTGTCACAGAAAGGATCCTGTCCATATCCCGGAACCTTTTCCATATTGGTTTCCATTAATCTTTTTAAGATTGCCTCATGAGCACCTTCGCAATAATCATTTTCAAAATACAACATGATGTAACTCCTTTGTTTCATATTTTTCACTTGTACCATACAGGTATATTTTACTTTGATTTCGTTTTTTAATCATATACCTGCCCTGAATTTTTTACAAGAAAAATGTTTCCGGATAACAGTTCCGTAACCAAATGGCCAATAAATTCTTTCTTTTATATAATTCAGGGTTGACATTCCCACCTTTGCCGAATTATAATTACCACAACAAAATACATTTGCAGTCACGCTTCAATAAAAGGGAGTAGCTGGCATATCAAATGCACTGTTTCTGTTTTAGTGCATTTTTGTATATGGATTTTCATGCGTCAGAACGGTAGACAGTTCCATGAATCTGTCGCCCGCAGAAAATTGAAATGGCAAGACTTTTATTACAATAGTCGCATATCTTCAGATATGCAGTATTGTAATAAAAGTCTTTTTTATACCCCAAAAACAGGTTATAAAATTCCTTTCCTACAAAGCTTTCATTTTTATAACAATATTAACATTATGCAAGTATTTTTATCTATTTAAGCACTTACATTCAAACACCCAAAAGGAGGAAAAAGAAATGGAATTTTTAACAGACGGAATCCTTGCATTAACCTGGCAGCAAATTGTGATGTTTGCCGTCGGAATCACCCTGATCTGGCTGGCTATCAAAAAGGGATTTGAACCAGCCCTGCTTCTGCCAATGGGCTTTGGTGCCATACTTGTGAACCTGCCTTTTTCCGGAGTTTTAAACCAGACTCTGGCTGGAGGTATCCAGGCAAACGGAGTCATTGAATGGCTGTTCCATGTGGGAATCGAAGCCTCAGAAGTCATGCCGATTTTACTTTTCATCGGAATTGGCGCTATGATTGACTTCGGTCCCCTGCTTTCCAAACCCTCTTTGTTCCTGTTTGGCGCAGGTGCACAGCTTGGAATTTTTGCTGCAATTTTACTGTCCACCATCCTTGGATTTGACCTAAAAGACGCTGCTTCTATCGGAATCATCGGTGCTGCCGACGGACCTACTTCCATTCTGGTATCCCAGGTCCTGAATTCCAAATATATCGGCGCCATTGCAGTTGCCGCCTATTCCTACATGGCACTTGTCCCAATTGTACAGCCCTTTGCCATCCGGCTTGTCACTACAAAGAAGGAACGCTGCATTCACATGGAATATAATCCGAAATCCGTTTCCAAAACCATGAAGATTGCTTTTCCCATTATAGTTACTGTAATCGTGGGGCTGGTAGCACCTCAATCCGTTGCGCTGGTTGGATTTCTCATGTTCGGCAACCTGATCCGGGAATGCGGCGTCCTGGGCACCCTGTCCGACACAGCCCAGAATATTCTGGCAAATCTGATCACCCTGCTTCTTGGAATCACCATTTCCTTCAGCATGCGTGCAGAACAGTTTGTAACAAAAGAGACCTTACTGATCCTGGTGATCGGACTTTTTGCTTTTGTCATGGACACCATCGGCGGCGTTCTCCTGGCAAAATTTATGAATCTTTTCCTGAAAAAGAAGATCAATCCTATGATCGGAGGCGCCGGAATTTCTGCATTTCCAATGTCCTCCCGTGTAGTTCAGAAAATGGCCATGGAAGAAGATCCCACAAATGTAATTCTCATGCAAGCCGCCGGTGCCAACGTGTCCGGACAGATTGCTTCTGTAATCGCAGGAGGCATGGTTATCAACCTGGTGACAAAATTTTTATAAAAAATTTTTATAATGAGGAGAGTCTTATCTATGAATACATCAAATATCATTATTGCACTTGAAATCATGGCAAAAGGTATGGCAGGAATCTTTACTGCCATTCTGATCATCATTCTTTGTGTATGGCTTCTCGGAAAAATCGGAAAATAAATACTCCAATATATCTATAGCGCTTCTCTTTTCATCCCCGACAAAAAACGAGCCAAGGTCACATGCAGCATTGACCTTGGCTCAATATTTTTACTAATACATCGTTTCGTAAATAACTATACCAATCGCGTAGGATGTAGATCCGAGTGTGCAGGTCTAAAATCCACATTTTCTCTCTGTTACTCTACTGCATCAGCAGCATTCTCAGAGGCAGAACCGGGCTCCCCATCATAATTTTCCAGGAAAGAATGTCTCACACCATATTGTTTATATCCCACAACTGTATCAATATTTACATTCTCTACGCTCTTGAAAATGTTGCCCTCTACAAACGGATTCACCTTTTTCAGGTCACGGATCAGTTCCTTGATTTCTACACGTTTGGAGCGATTTTCGTTATTGCAGGTAGTGCAGGTATCTGTAAATTTACATGCACACTGAATAAAATGGAGATCATTGTAGTCACGCCATGCCTTAATATCATCCTCCCGCACCAGATACAATGGACGGATCAGTTCCATTCCCTCAAAGTTGGTGCTGTGAAGCTTGGGCATCATAGTCTGTACCTGGGCACCGTAAAGCATGCCCATAAGAATGGTCTCAATCACATCATCATAGTGGTGACCAAGTGCAATCTTGTTGCAACCCATTTCTTTTGCAAAAGCATAGAGATGCCCGCGGCGCATTCTTGCGCAAAGATAACAAGGAGATTTCTCCACATTAAATACAGACTCAAAAATATCAGACTCAAAAATACGAATAGGAATATTTAACCTTCTGGCGTTTTCCTCGATTACCTGACGGTTGGCCGGACTGTAGCCCGGATCCATAACCAGAAATTTCACCTCGAAATCAAATTTATTATGAAGCTTCAGTTCCTGGAAGCACTTTGCCATCAGCATAGAGTCCTTGCCGCCGGAAATACAGACTGCAATCCTATCTCCCGGCTTCACAAGCTCGTAAGTATTGATTGCCTTGGTAAACCTGGACCAGATTTTTTTCTTAAATTTCTTGCGAAGACTGATCTCCACAGTTTTCGCAAAATCTTCGTCCTGGGAACTCTTCATGGCATCCATAAGCCAGGCAATGTACCCTTTCTCAAGGCTTACTGCATCCAGCCCCTCTTCCTCGAGCTTCTTAGCGATTTCTTTACTATTGATTCCGCGGCTGCAGCAAATAACCAGTTTTCTGGTCTTATCCACTTCCGGATTCTCCATGATTTCCTCTGGCTTACAGGCCAAAGCCCCCTTAACAGCGCCATGGGAAATCTCAATCTCGTCGCGGACATCAATGATCTGATAGGACTCCGCTGGTAACTTTTTTAATTCTTCTATTGTTATACTGCTCATTTAAATCCTTCCCTGAATATATTCTATAATGTCCATACTTTATATCACGATCTCAACAAAACTGTAACTCGTTCCTGCTCAGAAGAAACCTTGCTGAATATGATTGTTACTGTTCACTGGTCACGTTCCGCGAGGCGTTTTTTGTGAACAAAGTTCACAGAAAACCCGAGAATTGCGGCGCGAAATCATGCGAATGCATGATTTCTGTGCATCGCGAAGCGCGTTACTGTAAACGGAGTGAACAGTAACATATGATTCTCTAAAGCATGTCCGACATTTTTTTGTTACAAAACGGACATGTCGTCTATCGGCGACATCTCTATATATGAAAATCAGCTGCTGTGCGCCTGCGACACTCCCGCATCTGCCGTTCGTGACGTTCATAGTATCATGTTAATTCCGATTTTTTATCAGTGACACAATAAACAAAATCAACGCCAGTACCGCAAAAAACGGAATCACTGCCACCAGAATATGAAACAGCAAAAAGACGACTATCAGCAGGATCACCACGCCCAGAAGTTTGCTGTACCAGGTATCAAACCGCCATACATGTACATGATTCCGGCTGGAGCTCTGGGTATTCTGTGCGTCATCCGAATAAGTGCTGTACTCCTCATAATCCAGCTGCCCGTTATCCACATCTGTATCCAGCAAAGTCCTGGCGATCAGCCTTGGATCTCCAAGTTCATCAAGAACCTGCTGCTCATCGCGTCCACTACGTACCTGTGACTGAATATAATCTTCATAGTAACGCACATGCGCCGCCACCTTACCCTCATGCATCTGTCCGGACAGCTGACTTCTCAATGTATCCAGAAATTCTGTTCTATTCATTCAATTATTCAACCTTTCTTATATAAAACCACGAATCATTATCCTGTTTCAAACAGGCTCTGTGCATTTTCTATTCTAACAATACTTGCCCTCATACGCAACTATCCAAGTCATAAAATTTTTATGAAGTCTGAATCGGAGATTATATTTTTCCATTCAGACAAATTTTCTCCACATTCAAAGCATTTGTTATTTTTCACAAATATACATCGTCTTTTTTGACAATAATGCTGTCTGTTAATTTATTGACAAAATGTTTTTTTAATGATACAATGAACACATCAATTGAAAAGCTTCTGAATACTGACGGATCGTGGAGTTAACCACAGGGACTTCAGGAGCAGATCATGAGGATTACTGTTTACAGCTGCTGCACCATATTTTGCAGACAGCATAGACCGTAATTTCCAGCCGACCGTCTGGGCAGTATTTGAATCATCAGATACTGCCCTTTTTTTACCGGGAGGTACCTCTGACATGAGGGAAATACCGTTGTCTTTTTAAGAAGCGGTCATATAAAAACCATTTAATCTTACACAACGAAAGGAGCTTTTATTATGGGGTTTAAAAGTGACATCGAAATCGCACAGGAATGTGAAATGAAACCAATCACTGAGATTGCAGCTAAAGCAGGTATTGAGGACAAATATCTTGAGCAGTATGGTAAATACAAAGCAAAAATCGACTACAATCTTCTGAAAGAAACAGATAAGAATGATGGCAAACTGATTCTGGTTACCGCTATCAACCCGACTCCTGCCGGAGAAGGAAAAACCACTACTACAGTAGGTCTGGCAGACGCAATGCAGAAGCTTGGCAAGAACGTTATGGTAGCTCTTCGTGAGCCATCCCTCGGACCGGTATTCGGTGTAAAAGGCGGTGCAGCAGGCGGCGGATATGCGCAGGTAGTTCCGATGGAAGATATCAACCTTCACTTCACAGGTGACTTCCACGCAATCGGCGCAGCAAACAACCTTCTTGCAGCAATGATCGATAACCATATTTTCCAGGGCAATGCTCTGAACATCGACCCACGTAAGATCACATGGAGAAGATGTGTGGATATGAACGACCGTCAGCTTC
>OGQG01000082.1_pt1 | contig 91835 bp, 140 predicted proteins | sample 1553201 | NCBI WGS metagenome assembly OGQG01 (sample SAMEA2579925, study PRJEB22360) | human gut metagenome | biome: human gut; feature: human-associated habitat; material: faeces | place: Denmark | collected 2008/2010
GGCTTTTTCAAAGTTTTCTTTGAAACGGTCTTAGAGGTACTGTCAGAACCGATACTTTTAAACAGAGAGATATGCCCACGGGAAGAATAGCTGTCATTGGCTTTCTTGTTAAGCTCCTTGTATTTTTCAGCGCCTACCTGTTCCTTCAACTTTTTGGCAGCAGCTTTCCCTTCTTTGGATTTGGGGTCGTGATACCATGCCTTAAATTCAGTAGATGATAACCCGGAAGATTTTGGAGCGGTCTTCTTTTGTTTCTTGGCAGGAGCTTTCTTGGTTTCTCTAGGTTCAAGTCCGGTTATTCCTCCACCGACAGGTTTCTTCAATTTCTTTTTCGGAGCAGGTTTCGTAGTCTTGGCAGTATCCGAAGAAGCTCCGGAACGGCTCTTTTTCAGTTCGTCCAGATATTGCTCGAGTTCAAGTTTAGGGTCTGGCATCTTGGTAATCTTAGCCTGTAATTCACCACCAGCCCCTTTCTTGCGTGCAGCCTTTTTGGCTACTTCCGCAGCAGCGTCATACTTAGCCGTATGAGATTTTACAGTAGTAATCTTACCCGACTTAGTTTTACGCTGATAAGTTCTAATTGTTTTTTCTTTTTTCATACATTACAAAATTTTTGTTGCAACTTCTACGCCTACAAATATAGGAATAAAAATAATACTCACTATATTAAAGTAGTGAGTATTACGAAATTTAGGGGAAATAAATACAGTGTTTTTAAGCGATTACAGACCGTTTTAGGGTTTACTAATATAATAGTACGTTTTACGTATTACTTTTACTTTACGGGTCAAAGAACCGATACCAAAATGAGTACAAAGTTTAGCGATTATAGTGTAGTTTACCGAACCTGTACCATACAGGTATGGACGAATTTTCATACCACCAAGACTTTTCCCGAAATCGGTTTCCAGAAATGCAGGTACACTTCCATACTCCTTGTTAATCTTATTGCGCAACGCAAGTTTCACATCTTCCAGTTGAACTTCTTCGAGTTCCTCAGTTACTTTTTTCTTTGGCATAATCTATATGAATTATTGTTTCTGAATATAAGTTACCTTCCCATGACACACAACCAATCTTTCTTCCAAGACGGATTAGCATCTCAACTATTTGCAAATAAGGTGTCCACAACTCACCATCCTTTCGGTGATTGCAAAACATGAACGGAACGTTCCCGTCCTTGTCGGTTTCTATCTGGGAAACCATCTCCCGTATGGCAGGAGCATTTTTCTCCAGTATCTCTTTATGTACACCAACCTCATTACCTATGGTACAGATGGCAGTTTCATGCCATATACGTTCTACATTATAACTTCTCAGTTCAATCATAATATAATTGATAAAACGGCAAGCATCCAAAAGATGAACCTCCAAAAAGGTTTCTTACGGGTAGCAGCCAAGATTACTAATATAACAGTAAGCGCTATCATTGTTTTTTCTTTAATTGACTTACCTTGAAATTGACGAACAGTTTCTTTGCTTCTTCAACTGTAAGTTCCTTACCATTGACAGGACGGTTTCCCGTAACGTAATTATTCAGTACCATAGTATTACTTCTTTAATTCTTGTTTCCAATATTCAAACCAAAATGCCTCACGTAGACTAGCGGTCTTATAGCCTTTGCTCTTTACAGGGGATGGAAATTCCACAGACCATACACGGGTAACGGAATCACGTCCTTCTCCGCATCTGAAAATCACAGGAACATTTTTCTTATTCCTACGTGAATAGATGTAGTACACATCATCCTTAAATTGGTTCACCTCATGGTAAGCACCTTTAAGGCACATACGGACAGAATCCATAGGAGCCTGAATGAGTTTTCCCATGTCCTCGGCAGCCCATTTAGTTTGGGCAAACATACTGCCCGTTAATATTAGCAGGGCAGCAACAGCAAAAATCTTTTTCATAACCTAGCTTTATTAAATTGATTGTTATTAATCTGTCAGAATACAACATATACACGGAGCGAAACAAGTCCAATCTTATACATCCCGATTCCGTGAACAAAGAACTTAAAGACTTTCTGACTACTTCCTCAAGTTCGTCCAAATCAAATTGAAAGAAGAGTTCCCAGTATGCGTTGGTTCCTATGCCATATCTCTGCATGAAATCAAACTTGGGCAGAACCGCCATATCCACTAGGAACTCTTTGAACAGGGGATTACTCGACAGGCTTACTGTGGGAATCCCCTCATTGTTTAATCTTCGAGTTTTATCCATTTATCACTTTTCAATAATACCTCACGTCCGAAGAATATACCTTCCTCATCAATAGCGGTAATCTCTTTCTTAGACCATTTGTCAAGCAGGATAAGAATCTTGTCACCCACTTCAACACCTTCCCAAAGAATATCTTGGGGAGCATACAAATCCACAGCCGAGAACAGACAGTTTATGATATTCACGTTCTCCACGGTATTCGCAATGAGTTTCTTGTTGAACTCGATTTTCTTATCCACGTCAATGGGATTCTTCAACAACTGGGTAGCGGTTATATCACCTTTGACAAACCGCATAAGCTGGTACATTGCTTCCGGACAATAGTGTAACAGGTAGTCAACCAAGAAAGGAACAGCCGGAATGGCTTTACCGTCAACGATTATCTTGTCACCGTCAATTCGCTCAACATTATGGAACTCCGGAAGCAGAGTGCCCACGAATTTATATGTAGGTTCCTTGCTGGGAGTTTCAAATGTTTCCTCACGTGTAAGTTCCTCCAGTTTGTTAAGGAATGACTTGTATCTTATCTTGCGATTTGAAAGGTCAGTCAAAAGAGCCTTCACGTTTTTCTGCCAGCGTCTAAAGGGAATCATATCCGCGAACAGCATAGGGTCAAAGTCAGCCAGCTTACCGTTACGTATCCATGTGATTTTGCTCAGAACTTTCTTACGTAAAAGGTCAAAGTCCGGTTCTTCTTCCTCTTCAACTACGGTTTCCTTTTCAGCTTTCTTCTTGGATTTCTTGGCTTCCTTGCCACGTTCAACGGCAGCAGCCAGTTCTTCCAATGTATGTTCAACTCTTGGAGTTTCAAAAAAATCTCCCAATTCAGCCGGAGTAGGGATGCCCTCGAACGGTGTGTCTACAACCTTATATTTTTTGGTTGTGTCCTCAATCATAAACCCGTTTTCCTTGGTACATGAAATACGGTATCCACGGAAATGGAGCTTACCTTTCTTGATTGTCACATCCTCACCGAAATAACGGTCTTTCAGATAACGCTGGTAAGTGGTAAGGCTCATTTCGTCCGTATCGACAATATCAGCCAATTGGGAGAAATCACCTATGACCTTATGGCAGGTTTTCTTTATCGTGTCAATCTCATACAGTTTACCGTTAACGGATGGAGCCACTTCAATGGATTCCGACTTTTTGGTTTTCTTGGGTTTTGCTTCCGATACAGGAGCAGACGGTTTAGGTTCTTCCGCCGGTTTCACCTTGACAATACCAAGAACACCTTTGACGTAATCAAGAAGTTCGGGATTCTCTGCCTTGAGAAGCTGGAACACTTCAATCTTTCCACCCATTTTTTCAACGATGCCTTCAACCTGTTTTCTTTCAAGTTCCACATTGGGAGTTTTACCGAATCTTGTTCTGAATCCTTTTACTGTGCTGATGAATTTTTTTGTTTCCATAATTTTGTGAGATTAAATGTTTGATACTTTTTTAATTGTTGCCGGAGCGTTATTCTTATACAGGTACGCCCACTTTGTAACCTGTTCCATTGTTCTTGGTACGATACTGTCGTACTTCTGTTTGCCATTGCCGAAATCATGTCTGAAAACGGCTCCATCGGTGTTGTCACATAGGAACTCCAATATCCTTACAGCCTTGTTCCATACGGAACGTTTATAAAACTGGGGCTTGCAGAATCCTATGAAAATCAAATCTACGGTTTCTTGTATTCCCATTTGGTAAATTGTAAGCAGGGAATCAAAGTTCCCTACTATAAAGTTTAATGAATGACTGCCAGTTGATATGCCGTGTATCGCAAAAGGTAACGGCTCCACAATTTTTTCGCTTCAATAAATCATTGAGCATCTTACGTTCCTCAGATGTTATTCCGTCAGTTTCAAACCCGTCAACATAATAGGCTTGTTCAAAAGCGGCTTTAGATACACCGAGTTTTTTGCTCCACCTGTTTATGAAAGCGGTTTCGTTCTTTGCGCTGGTGTTCATTTCACTTTCCTTACACATGGTATTCCTGTCAACCATGCTGATGCTAATTCTAACTTTCTTCATAGACCGTTCGTTTTATTTCGATATACAAAAGTAGTTATTTTTTTCGGAATAACAAAATAGTAAGATACTTTTTTCAAGGTAACTATATTAATATTTGTTAATTGATAGTGCAGCGTTAAACAGGTGCACAAACTGGTATATAGTAATAATGAGTTCGGAAAATTGGTTTATATCGGTTAGTTCATAAAATGTACTTAAATCAATCGGCTCGTTACCAACGTAACGGTACATTTTGGGAGGCTCGTTTTCGGTTACTGTAAACTTATACATATAGCTTTCCACTTTATCGGATATAAGCACAAACCAAAAATTGTCCTTGTCGGAACGCAAAAAATATCTTTCCATGTCATTTATTGTTTTTCCGGAAATGCAACATCATACATATAATCCCAAAGGTACGGGTCGATATAGCTGGTCTTGCATACCGATGCCGTATTGTTAAGTTTCTCGGAAACATCGGTACACACCTGTTTCACTAAAGCATTGAAAGCCGATTTGGTTTTAACCTCCATCAGTTCATCCTTATGCCGGCTGAATGATTTCCACGCTTCGATGTTGGCTCTCATGGTACGCAAATCCTTAGGAGTGAAATTTGCTCCTATATGACGCTTGACAAACTTGGTAAACTCATAGGCGGTTATCTCGAACAGCGTTTCCGGAGGCTGTGCGGTAAGTTTGATTTTCTCCACATGGGTCGCAAGGTCGCCGGTTACAACAAAGCTGTTCTTTACGGAACGTTTCCCCAAGAAGTTCAGATAGACCTTACCACCTCTTAGTGTAACGTGTTCCGGAAGCAAGGTGGTAAGACCATAGGTCTGAACGAACTCCGGTTCACGTGTCTTGTCATAGGGGCTTACGGTTGTCATATATCCTTCCGCCGAAGATTCGTTCCCTATGCGGATGCCCGTATGGAGCATCAGCCGGCACGCACACGCCAGCCGGGCGTTCAGTGTTACAAGTTCTCCCCTTTTTGCTATACGCCCCATCATGGAATCAAGTCCGGTAAACAGTTTAGCCAGTTTCACCATCCTGTTGAACTTTCCCGAATAGCTTCCTTTCGGGGAGCGGAAAAACGTTATCATTTCACCGTCCACTTCAAACGTATATGTACCTATCCCCATACCACATAGTTTATAAAGTCGCTCAATGCAGTCATAAATTGCAGGAACATTCCCAGTAGCATAGCACCTATAACGAACAATACTGCATACCAAAATCTCATCCACCATTTTCTGATAGGGGAAATAAGAACCTTGTTCCCGAATCTTCCGCTTATAAAGTCACAAATTGTATTCATAATAATTATCCGATTAAGTTTAAAATCATTTTCATTCCTTTCTCACCATAGTGTTCCGTAACAATGTCACGCATGGACTTTCCCTCTTCCTCGTAGTTACCGTACTTTTCATGCAGCCAGTCGTCAAAGGCGAATATGTCTATTATCACCAGTCTGAACACAACGCTCATAAGTTTGTCGTGAACCTTGGAAAACTTGATACCGAATATACCCTCGAACTCATCAGCCACCTTCTGAATCTGGTAAAGCGGATATGGAGTGGGGGCTTCGCCCACCGCTCCGAACAATACTGCATACAATGAAGCATCCATAGTCAATAAACGTTTTCGTCCAACAAGTCCTTTCCTATGAGTTCGTTCACCTGTGGGGCTGTCATTGTGTAGAACCTGCCCCTGCGTGACAAACCTTTTTCACTGTAAACCTTCTGACCGTGGTAACGGTCCTGCGCCTGACTGAACAATATCTGATACACGCCTGTGTACGCCACGATGTACAGTTTCTGGGAATACATCATCTCCACCTCTTCACGTAGCAGCTCCACACCACCTATCGTGCAATGAATATCCTTTCTCATTTTCTTGTCTTTTTATTGGTTTTTACTCTTTTCTGTTTCAACACCATTTCCGATGTCTGCCATTTGTATGCGGCTTCCACCACAACCTTAACGTCACGTCCGTATTCGATGTCCTCGTCTTCCGTACCATAGAAGAAATCCTTGTTGTCAACATCATACCCTATGTAACGGTAAGTGGGAAATTCCGAATCGGAAACGTACCTGTATATGCGGAAGCACTGCCATCTTCCATACCACTCGAACTTCACCTTCTGACGTTTCAACTCATCTTCCAGCTTTCTGACGCACGCCATGAAATGTTCCTCGGTGCGTGACAGCTTGAAACCGCTTTCGGACTTGTCTTTCAGATACTCCATATCGTAGGGTTCGAGAACATCCGGTTCCTCATCCACGGTTTCTTCCGGAACCACATTGCCCTTATTGTCGTACATTCTCTCGTCACGGATTAGCTTTACCGAGTGGTCGGGCTTGCAAGACCATTGGTATATCTTAAGGAGGGTTTCCTCATTCAGTGTCCTTAATTTGCGGACGGAATTTGTGGGGCTTGCCTTATGAATCTCGAATATCAAATCGTCTACTGTCAATGCTTTTGTTCTCATAATCGTAATCAATTGGTTCATTTAAAATAGTTCTTAGCGACAAACATCTTCAACTTTAACGTGCAATATTTTCCAAGTACCTATTGCCAAATCAAGTGTTCCATTGGGATTGATTTTCTCGATAACGAATTTTTTTACTGGGTAAAAGTTATAAGTTACCATACGTCCTAATCTTGCATTAAACTTCTTTTTCATCTTTCTTGTCTTTTAGTGGTGAATACTACGTTTATTATTTCGATATACAAAAGTAGTTATTTTTTTCGGAATAACAAAATAGTAAGATACTTTTTTCAAGGTAACTATATTAATATTTGTTAATTATGTGCGGTTACGTTGGCAAGCACTGTTTTACAGGTTGGCAAGCAAATTATAATCCTCACGTGACAATATCCGGATATGCCCGGTAACGAAAGTTTCAAACAGTTTGACCCTTGCAAGATTAAAACAATCGTATTTCATTACCCATCTCATAAGCGGAACCATCTCGTCCGTACTATCCTTATACATGACTTTGGTATTTTGCCATGCTTCCGGACCCATCGTTTCCAGTAATGTTATGACAAACATCTTTTCGTTTGCAGCCTTGCACTCGTTTTTCATATACAATCCGCTAACACGGTTGTAAATCGTATATCTGAAATTCATAGGTTTCTTATGATTTTAAATGATTCGTCTGAAAGCAGATGCAGCTCTCCCCTAACGAACATGGTAAACAATCGGTCCTTTAACCGATCCCTCAAAGGAGTTGAAGCTACATAGCCTTTGAAAGATATGCCGTTTATCTCTAATGTTTCCAGACATTCAATGGGAACATTGTCAATGACAAGGGCAAACGCCTCTGTTATTGACGGCGCAAGGACTTCATTACACGTTCCGAATGCCGTAATATCATCCGGATATTCATAAGGGTTGTAATAGCTAAAAGTAAACTTTTTCATAAGCAGTATGTTTCTAATTTAAATTCATTCCGTTTTCCAGTGACAGGAATGTCCGGACAATAATATTAAATATCATATTATATATTCCTTATAGTTATATAGTTATTAATATTAATTGCCACGAAGTTCCCTGCACCTTTATTGTACCATCATTATTTAGTTCTTTTTCATCAAAGTAAATATACGAAATATTTCACACCCGTCAAAACTCCGCACACTCACCCGTTCGCACACGAAGTATTTATTTTCAAATATGCAAATGCCACACAAAACCCGCAATTTTCACACAAGCCACACCACTCACACCGTTCCACACACAATCCATATATCATCCACACGCCACACAGTTACTTTTATTTTTATCAAAGTAAAAAATACAGGTTCCAAAATCTACTGTCTAACCTACGTCAACCACCCGGTCCGTTTCCCGTACCCGATTTCATTTAAGGGTGGGGGCTGTCTAATCGAGCTACCATAGGTGAAATGCCACACATCCCTCTGGTTATTTCCATCCAAATATCTGCCACACACATTGCTTTCAAAGTAACAACCCTATCTATGTTCTATCCGTGATAAAAGTAACTGTTCTTTTCTGAAAAATAACCGCCGGAAAAGTTAGTCTATATAATTAGAAAAACAAAAACGCCGGAAAGTTATTCTATATAATATATAGTAGCCAAATAAAAACGCCCGTAATTAAATTAAGCTAGTTACCTATATCAAAGTAAGCCTCGTTTTTCCCTATGCTGGAGTAATAAAAACGCCTATATGGACAATCTTCCTGTATAAAATAAGTAGTTTCCTAGAAAATTCCGGTATAACATGGATAATCTTATTATCTACACACGTAAAATAACACGCCAATTAGCCAAATTACAGCGATTTTCTACCCTGCTGCCGCTAATTACACAGCAAAAAGCTGTCTTTTACCTTTCCCGCTTAGGTATAGCTGTGGTTGAATAATGTCTAAGGTACTTATAAGTAGTATATCTATTGTTATTATTAGTATTATATAGATATATTAATAGTAAAACATTAACCCGCGAATGGGTTTCCGGAGATTCCGCGCATTTTCTCCCATGTAGTTACATATAAAACCGCAGTTTTACCCCCTTATTTGCTTGGTTAGATAATCTACCCTACTATAATTACTCCTTATTACCACTACCTAATTACCTGACAGCCAAAATAAAAACCCGTTTATGCGGAAATTTTTATTTTCACGCACAAAACGGGCTAATCAATTCAAGTCTTTTAAATACAAATTTATGGTTGAGTAAGGTTTTTATTCATTTTTCTGGATTGCGAAAGTTGTATTCTAATAATTTGATAATTGGTTATTTCAGTTTCTAAGAAATCCCTCGCATATTTTACAAGTTCATCCTCTGCAAAATTAATAGGAATAACCGAATTACCCTTAACTTTCCATCCCATTTTTTGAAGGCGGAAGTAATTTTTATCCGACAGATAAATACTAAGCATTTCTTTTATGCGTTCCAACGCATCATTGAAGCTGTTTTTACTCTCTGATATTAGACAGATATCCCTGCATACACAGTAAAAACATCCGTCACACAAAAATTGAAGTACATTTAATTCCATGATAGTAATTTTATTACTCGGTATATCTTGATGCCGAGAAAGTAAACAGTAGTGGTGATAGTTTTAAACTCTGAAACATCATCACTGAGAGTTTCTTTACTTAAACGATTAGGACAATACTCAATTTTCTTTTCAATAATTGCTTTCATAATCTTAATTTTTTCTGATGAAAAATTCAATGGCCGAATGAACTAATATATAATAATCCTTAGTTACCCGGCAATTATTTTGGTAAGGATTATAGTAATCCAAACATAGTTTCTCATATAAGGATGGAATCTGTTTTCGTATTCTACCGATAAGCCATTTGTAGTTTATCGGTTTACTGTTACGGAGTATGTTCTCTATTTTCTCCGAGGTTAAATCTATGCAAGTTGCTTCGAGATACATAAATAAGCATTTTAAAGTAAAATGAAAGGAGCCACTTTCACAAGCAACTCCTTTCTGTGTATAAACTAAATAAACTAATCTTCCCAACGCTTTGGGAAAGGCAAATGTAAATAAAGCTAATTATAAACACCGACTAAAAGACTATATTTTATCTTGAGTCCATGCGGTAAGGAACCAGCTTTTCAATTCATTCCACTTACTTAGCTGTGTCATTAAATCCGCAGTGACATAATCGTTCTGTTCGTTTGCGTCCGAATAAATTTCGTTCTGCAAGTTTGTAAGTTGTATAAGACTTATCAAAGTAGCCTCAATCATAGCACGTGGTTCAGTAGCATCTTGTGAGCCTTCAACTTCTGAAAGTGAAGCGGCTTCGGGCAGCGTAAGATGGATGGGATAGCCTAACTGCCTGATTCGTTCCGCAACACTATCAGAATTTGATACGGCTTCATTATACAACTCCTCTAACAATTTATGCAATTCATTAAAACTTGGTCCGACAATATTCCAGTGGAATACATGGGTCTGTTGGTAGAACACTGTCCATGATGCAAGAAGTGCCCTCATACGTTCTACGGTATCTCTATTAATATTAGCCATAATATTTACTGTTTAAATATGGAGCAAATATACAATATTAATTCAAATAAACAAACCTAAGGAGCCTTATTATTGACAGATTTCCCGCAGATTTTCAGTATTCTAGCCTTACGGGCATATTCATCGCACCATCTATTAACAGCATACCTCGGCAATATTGGAATCCCACGTGCGATTCTTGAACGGCGCCCATATTTTTACAGTGACTAAATCACAATTAATCCAGAGCGCATAACCGGCTTCTCCAGTAGCAGGATTAACAGAAGCGTCCGAATTGATTGTGCAATAACCTTTCATTGTGACGCTCGTATATAAGATGCTACTCTGTTTATTTCTCCAACGGAGGGCTGATACTTCACTCCTTTTTCAGCCTGTATGTGCAGTATAGCCTTATACACATAAGGAATGTTTTCCTTGTCATACTGTACTGAATCTTCTTTCATAACAGTCCAGTCAGTTACGTAATTTGTGGTCAAAGCAGTTTCCATCATACGATAAAGTATTTTATAGTAAAATGAGTTTTGGGATAATCTTTTTCAAGGTTCTCGGAACCGAATACGGACACATGGAATCCTTCAAGCGTTTTTTCTATTTTCGCCCCTATAAGTATTTTGTCCGGTTCGGTGCAGTTTACAACTCCGATGTAACGGTCCTCGGTACAACTTACAATACCCAACCGTCCTCTCAGTTCGGATTCCGGTATGTTGTTTTTCTCACAATACTCAAACAGATACGTTTCAATTACTGAACGCTGGTCAGCCAATGCCTTTTGCACCAACTTTGAAGAAGCGTCCGATGGTTTTTCAATCAATCCTTTTGTCATTATAATCTAATTTACGCATTATTATTCTTTCTACATTGTCATTTCTACGGTGTAACTCCGTAAGGCATACAATAAGTATATCAACCAGTTCTTCCTGAACTTCGGAATACTCCGAAATATGTTCGGAAGAAACATCCTCATTAGCTTTAAGGAGTTCACAAAATTCATCTTTAAGACTATTTGTACACTCTGCATACCGTTTCATAGGAGCAGACACCTCGGTAATTTTCCCACGTTCAAGTGCACGTTTGTAAGCGTGCTCGGCAATTTCGTTTATATTCATCTTTCAAATAATATCCATAAATAATACATATTGAGATTCCCCCTGTCAAGTATCTTGGTTACTCTTAGGGGAGATACAGCCTGAAATTCAAATTCAGCCTTGAAAACTCTTAGGACTAAATTATTATGTAGATAGTCCGTATAGTATTCATTTTCCTTTTGCTTTTTCAACTTCACGTACTTACATAAGAATATGACAATAAGCAAATCTGTCAGCAGCAAAAGGGCTATTATTCCTATGAGTAACTCAGTAATCATAATGTAGGGGCGCTTTTATATATTTCCAATTCTTCCTTAGTCGGAAACCTGCACTTATCCACAGGGAAACTAGGAATTTCAACAATCTCCAGAGGGTCGGTTTCATCCGGCATCGCTATTGCACTCCCATAGTAGACGAACATCATCTTTGCTCCGGATTTACTTACATCAACAGGGTCAGCCAGTTCAAACATATATTTGCTTGAACCCAATTGAGCCACTATGTATGTTCCTTGGTTTACTATGAAACTTTTAGTGACATCATAAAAAGCACCCACTCCGAAAACGGTGGGATTTATAGTTGTTATGTGTTCTTTATCTTCACTCATACTAATGGTAAACGTCTATATTGTTTATACTCATCTGCTGTAAGCAGCCGACATTCGGAAAGCAAGAACTTTCTGTAACCATACTGTGTAACATCAAATTTCGGGCAAAACAATGTTCCCGGCTCAATATACACAGGAGTTGAACTTGGAGAGTTTCTTACGTGCACAGGTTTGGAAACCTCAAAAAAGAAATATGTGTCATTTCTATATGCGTTTACGGCTACTCCGGCAGGAAGCACTGTTTCACCAGCAGGAAGCCACATAGCGCTTCCTCTCAAACCCCTTTCTAATGGGCGTATAAAATCAGCTATTGAATGTGCCATATTTGTATTAATTGGTTTACTTGAATATACAAAATTATTTTGATTTTACAAAACGCTTGCAACCTTTAAGAAGCATTACATGGTATTCCGGCAAACCAGCCTTAACCAAATCAAGAATGACTATGTTTATGCCCTCAACCAGTGCATTATAGGAGTTTCCTGTAAACTTGTGCCTGTTTACTCCCCATAACAGTCTACCCGGAATTTCACTACGGACGGACAAATACCAGTCGGAACCCTCTTGCACACCTTTGATAATTACAGAGTGTGTTCCCAGTGTACCCTCGTCACTGTATTCAAAACAAAAATCCCCAGCCGGATTGCTGGGGAGTAACAACGTCAGAAGTTCTACTTCAATCATTAACCTAAACCTAATAATTATCCAATCGCTATCATTTGGTAAAATTCCTGTTTCAGTTCGCCTTCAAAGAAATCTCCCCCCAAACGACAGGTAACAGTATCAGAATTTATATCCTCAATTCCTCTCAGTTTCACACAAGTGTGTTCCGCTTTTATGAGAACGGCTACATTGTCCGTATCAAGTATATAACTCAAAGCATAATAAATTTGTTCGCAAAGTCTTTCCTGAACTTGCGGTCTACGACAGAAAAATTCCACAATACGGTTGATTTTGGAAAGCCCGATAACAGTATTGTTAGGAATATAGGCAATAAAAGCCTCACCCATCATAGGAATGAAATGATGCTCGCAAGTCGAGTGAACCTTGATGTGTCGTTCAAGAAGCATACTACTGTAATGCATCTTATTCTGTATAGTGGTTATCTTAGGGAAATTATGGTAATCAAGCCCCCAAAATATTTCATCCACATACATACGGGCAATTCTTTTCGGAGTATCCGAAAGCGAATCATCATCCATATCCAAACCCAATGAGGTCATTATATTATGAACGGATTCCTCAATTACTTTTTTCTTGGAATCGGTATCAAGGGAAGCACTTATTTCCAAAGGGGTTTCAACACCATTATTCATAAGTTCCTTATGGACTTTAATCCCAAGTTCATAGTCAGTCTTATTTTTATCCAACATATTAAAGAGCGTCTAAGTCGTTCAACAAGTTTGCATATTTATCTGGGGAAAACTCATTGTAGTGTTTCTCCATGATTTTTTTCACATCTCTCAAGGAAACTTCCTTGTCGGTAATAACCCTACTAACAGAGAATAAATCCGGGCTGTCAAGACAGAAATCCCGTGCATATCCTACGGCAACGGTTCTTGTGGTGTCATAAAAGAAAATGATTCTCTTTCGTTCAACTCCGACAGTTCCCTGTCGTACCACATATTCCTTACCATCCTGTGTTATGAACATAGGTTCTTTGTTACGTATATCCATTACACAGTTTTTACGTTAGTAATCTCGGCAGTACCTTCTACTTTAATAAAGTCACCTTGTAATGCCCCAAAATACTCAACCATGCCGGCAGGTATCGCAACTCCTGCACCCATAGCCTCGGAATCAGATTTTTCCAAACTCCAAAGACGCACATCAGTTTCGGCATATACTCTTAATATAGAATCAGTAGCCTGAACTACTGAATCTGAAACACTGGTGGCGATGTCAATGCTCATACATTGCATTACTCGCCCTCTGTTATCAACTCCTGCACCCATAGCATAATAATTTTTATTTTCACAAATATATAAAGATTATACGTATTCACCTAGTTCAGAAGCCAATATTTTTCGTGCAGAGAATATCCGGCTCTTTACCGTACCCATAGGAATAGATAACTGGTCGGATATTTCTTGGTAGGAAAACCCATTCATGTACATGGTAATCGGTTCATTCAGAAAAGGCGGAAGTTTTCTTACCGTTTCGAGAATTTCCTCTTGTACAAGATGGTCGCCACTATTGTCTATACGGGTAGATATAGGAGTGAGGTTTTCAAAATGATACCGACTGTTCCATCTAACATCATTAATGAAAATATTTCTCATTACAGTAGCAGACCAAGCCCCGAAAAATGTACCGTCCTCATACTTATCATAGTTTTCCAGTACCTTTAAACAGGTGTCCTGAAATAATTCCTCGGCTACATCCGGGTCTTTACATAGAAATTTTGCGTATGTGTGTAAACGGGTAAACTGGCTGACAAGTTGTTTACCCACTTCATCCCTCGTCATATTCATACGGATTATTATAGTCCACTACTGCATTTCCCTCCACATACTTCACGTAATAGTACGTATCATTGACTTTTATAAGGGGAATATACTGCCCGTTTGCAAAAGTTCCGGAACGTCTGGGAACATCACCTACACAACCCACAACATAGTGGTCTGAGTTATAAAGAACCCAAGATGCAATTTCTTCTACATTCATTGTATCAATAGCATTATAAGATTAATAGATAATTCATTCTCAATAACTAAATGACTGCCACCCCATACATCTTGCAATGTATCGTCATAACCTATGAGCCGGTAGAAACCGTATCTCTCACCGACTTTTCTACATAGCAAATGATAATGAGGCTTGGACTTTGGAGCATCGGAACCCAATTCGACAGCATCAGAAAAAGACGGTTCCGTATGACTGTCACCCTGTACCTCTATAATACGGTACGGACCTGTAACCACTCCGCAATCATGGTGTACAGTAACAATCATTCCCTCTCTAAGCATAAGGAGTAAGTTTACAGATTAAAACATAGGCGTCCTCGGTATTCTTCATCGGAATGGTTTTCTGAATACTGAACGAGCATCCCAAAGGAATTTTTTCTATATTGTAGAATATCACTTCACAAGAAGCAAAATCCTTAAAGGACAGACCATCTTCATAAGTATATTCACAGCCGGCAGCTTTAGTAAGAAACATAACAGCCTGTTCGGGAGATATGAAACGGTCGGTTTTCATTTGAATCTCTCCACATAGTTTCTCCTTTGCAAACTGCTTTTCGATAACTTTTATTTCATCAAATATTCTCCTGCGCACTACTATGGGAAATTCCTCAATAACCTCAGTAAAATTTAAACTTAGCTGTGTGACAGTCATAATTCCTAAACTTATCATGGCATTTTGTTTTAGTTACGGTTGAATATACAAAAAATAAGGTATCTTACAAAACGCCATAAAATAGGGTGACTACTTCACAGTAACCACCCTAGCACCCGTTTAGAATAAATTTTTAGAATTTACTTTCTACATGGAAATATTTTCTAATCCAGTAGGGACGGTCTTTGTCCTTCAAGTCAGTCAAAGCAAGGTCATAGCAAGCGATAATGTATTTGTCCTTATCATCGCCAATCCATTTCAAGATAACACTGTTCTGGTCGGAAGCAGCCTTGTTCATTGCAACATACAATGCCCATTTGTTGTAGTAAGGTTCACATTCAACCCTACCATCATGTTGCTCAACCTTTTCAAACAGCTCATCGGGGTCACGCCATTTGGGTCCTTTACTACCATCCTGATTCTGAAATGCGGCAACGATTTCCTCGGCTTCATTTTCAGTAAGGAAGTTATAGTATTTAAGAGTACCCTCATAACATTCAAGAACTTCTTTAGCCATTCTCGGATTTACATCAGCAAGAACAGTGAAAGCCTTTTTAAACGCCAATAGGGATATTTTAATATCCTCGGCATCATTTGCTGTGGTAGCCTCATTAAAGACGGAACAGAATTTGTCCATCAATTCATCTTTAGTCATAATCGTCCTAGTTTTTATTTTCCGCAATTAGGGCAGTTTATCACTTTCGGAGGAACTTGTTGTATCGTCCTCGGCTTGATATATTTTCCCATAACTTTTGGTGTAATAGTAGTTAAAAACATTAAGAAGAAGCTCAACCCATAATGCCAGATACGCCAAAGTGAATGAGTAAAAGAGGCTGGGAATAACCCCCTGCCCGGTAATGAACAGGGAGTATCCCAGTGTCGTCCAAAAGGTAAGGCACTTGGAACAATTCAAAACCACGTTCTTTTTACTATGAAAGGTTATGATTTCTGCAAGCCCCAAATGGTTGAATAGGACGGCTATTAGCATTATGTAGATTAAGTCAATCATTCTTATTTCTTAGAATTAGCCACGGCTACGGAAGGAGTTTCCTCTTCTGATGCAGTTGCGGCAAATGCAATAGTTACAGGTGTAAGCAAGTTATACCCGTGTACATTTCCGTTACATTTCACATTAGCGGCTGATTCCAAAGTTTCCCCAACTGTCAATGTGGGTGCTGTGGTTATCACTCCTGCGAAGATAACATCAAAACTCTCGGTAAACATTTTCGTAAGAGGACGGCAGCAGCATCTTGGGTTACTACCTCTAGGCATATAGGTAATACTACCTTTAGCCAGAATAGTAAGATACGTCATTCCGTTAAGAACTTGTTGGCTGGCTACGGAATATTTTACCTCAGCCTGTGGTTGAACCGTTGCGTTCAGACAATAGCATTGGCAAAGGTTCTCGGTTATACTCACCGCATATTGCTGGGAGTTAGCCGAAATTGCAATAGGTGTTACGTTAATCATAATCCTTATTCAATTAGGTTTATTTTTTATTTGGGGCTTCTTCCGCCTTGGGTTTTTCCTCGGCAGGTACGTCACCGCCCAAATTCGGTGACTGTATAGGGGCGCTACCCGGTGTTAGGATAGGGGTCAAAACCTGAATCAACCCTGAAATAATAGTCTGCATATTCATAAGTAGCTCCTGATTTTTCAGACCTAACTGTACTGCGCAATACGCTCTATTACCTATATCACAGGTAGCGCAATTTTTATCACAACCTTCTTTAGCCATAACTTTAACTGTTTAAGAAATTAATAATTCCTGCCTTTACAAACATATTGGACTTCCATCGTCCTAATGCGGTGGTAAGTTTGCTTGCAGTAACTGCACGCCCTTCTTTGCGATTTTCCTCAATAAATGCGTGTACCGCTTTTCTACATTCTTCTACTTCCTGTTCTGTTTCAGCGTAGATAAACAATTTCATTTCAAATGCCTGCATAATATTCTAAATTTTATTCAGTAGGTAACGGAGGAATATCCACGGGAGGTGTGGTCGGAGTATTGATAATCGGCTCACCTTTCCTTATGGATTGTATAAAGTTGAATGTTCTTGTAACATCATCCTGATGTTCGTTGAACCATCCGAGAATAGTTCCGGCAGTTTCCTTTATCTGTTGGAAAGTAGTAGGTACTACTGGGTCGGTATCTGGCAACTGCATATCTTTAGCAAAGAAATCATACATTTCCGTAGCCTTTTTCAAATCACCGTTTGCAATAGCCAGACAGGACATCTTCAATGACATCTTACTACTTGTTCTCAGTCCTTTAAGCATTTCCAACTTCACTTTATTGTTACTCCAAATCATGTTTAAACGGGTTAAAGGGAGTTCCCCTATTTAGAGAACTCCCGAATTTTTTACTGATTGCATCCGCATCCAGTGTTGCAGCAACAAGGCATAGCCGGTTGATACAAAGCTACGGGTTGAGGATTAACCTGTCCGTTTCTTCCGGAACCACCGTTCAGTAACAAAGCCAAAGCCTCTGCCTGAGCCAAAGCACTTGCATTAGCACCTGCTCCTGCGCCTGCTCCACTTTGTGCATTAGTGATGATACGGATAATATCCAGATTGTTAGGAGTCTGGTTATTCTGGTGGTTAACTCTCTCAGCACGTTCTGCCAAAGCAGTAGTAGCCAGAATATCAATAGCACGTTGGTTGCCCTTGCTCTGTGAGTTGGCATAAACACCACCGAAAATCCATGCGCCTACGGCTGCAAGGAGTGCGGTACTACCAATTGCCAGACCTGCGATACCAACACCTGATGGTCGTCTAGCTGATTTCTCAGCCATCATAAAATGTTCGTAAGAACTCATGTCAGTTCCTTTACCCATGTTAGCGATGGTCATTAATTCTTCCGCTGTCATAATAGTAAGTTTTTAATGATAATTTTTAGAAATCTTCCTCTCATTAGGAATTGGTTCAAAGTTCGCTAAACATTCTCTCTTGGGAAAGGAATAAGTTACTAGCCCTTTACTTTTTCTTTACTGTCGAACACTTTAGCGTAAACTCTCTCATAGTTCAGATTCACAAAATAACGCTTACGCCTGTATTTAAAGTTATTACGTATAATACATACACCCGGACGTGTAAGTCCTGTAAGCTCCGCGATTTTATTATCTGAGAAACTACGGTTGCCCAGTATGTAGACTAGAATGTGTCGGGCATCCACACATTCCTCACAATTAGAGGTTAGAATCTTATCCTTGGAGATTCCTGTAACTTCTTCAACGACGCTCATTATGCGGTCGTACATTTCAATCATGGTATTCATTTTATATTCCAGTTAAACCTTTCTCTTAACTAATTTGTTACCTTTGTAATAACACCCCAAAAGTAATGTATATGAAAAACCCAGTCAATGACGTAAATACATCATATTTCAGTGAAGCTGAATTAAGAGTAGTGAAATTATTAGCCAGTGGCTCGTCTGAGAAGGAGATTGCTGACAGGCTATGTATCTCACGCCACACTGTTGACAACCATCTGAGGAATATTAGGGAGAGATTCGGCTTGCCTAAGAATACGGAGATTATACTTCTGTACATTGCACAATTGAACCACAAACCATTCTCATTAGCCAATATAAAACAATATGGTCTTGAAGTAATCCTTGTGCTGGTGAATATCTGTACTTATACCGATTTGAAAAGTCCGTAAGTAATAAGAGTGAGTAGAAAGAAAATTATTCCTATGCCGGACAGAAGCGTTACGGCATAGAAGTACACAACCTCGCTTATAGGTACGTATTTGTAGATGAACGAACAGGCACAGATTCCTAGCAGGCATCCCAAGTTCAGTTTGTACCAAATACACATACGTTTTGCCGTAGCCATAACATAAAGAATCATTATCACAGAAAATCCTGCATTGATTGAACAATTATACACGAAGCTGTCTGTCAGCGAACCATTCAAGAATTTGTATCCGTGAATGTAGGCTGTTATAGTACAGATAAACGGTGCATACAACCGAACTAATCTACGCAGGACATCCATAGGCTTAAAAATGACTTTATTGCTTTGACCGATGCAAATATAATAGATTTATCCGAATAGGCACAAAAAAAGAGGAACTTTCTCAAGCTCCTCTTTCAAAAACCAATTAAATTACAATCATTTATTGCACAAACAAACAAGTTTTAACCGCCAGCTCCACCGATTTCAGCCCAATCAGCCACAGCCTTTTTGGTATCCACACGGATATAGAGTTTCTTACCAGTCAAGTCAGTGTACTGTGAACCTACTTTAAATACATGAGTGTCCGTAACCAATCTATCGTCAACATCAGCCGGAGCACCCTTACCAATCGCAACAGCATACAAATGTGTCTTATCTGCCGGATTGAGGATTGTTAAGTTTTCAATTTTAGCCATTTTGTTAAACTTTTAAATATTACACATTTTTGAAACGTCAACTACGAAATTCTGTTCCGTTTCAAAGATACAAATAATATTCTTAATTACAAGTCTTTTGGAATATATACTTTATTAATTTGATTCTTGAACACATCATACATACATCCCATCTTGTGTGCCTGCATATTCAATATGACAAAACTTGACAGGTTATCCTTGGATAGGTTTTCCATAAGTTCGGCATAAGTAAGTTTTGAACCCCACATAAGTCCGGCAGCTATTTTACCTTTAAATTTCGGGTGTGCACCTATCCATTCTTTCATTTGTTCATAGTCGGAAATATCATCTATGACAAATTTAAGATAATCGTGTTCATCCATAAGCACCCAGTTTTCCGAGCGCATTTTTGTAGTTTCTCCTGTACTGCCTAGTTTATAGTCAACCACAAAAGATATACGATTTACGTACTCTCCGCCCATGTCACCATAGTAATTTCTGAAAGGAACATAATTGGCTAGGGAAACAGACCCGTTAGTTTCTACCACGATAAGAAAGTTAGCTTGAATGAGGTCTGTAATCAACTTAGGAATATCTGGGCGCTTCAACAATGGTTCACCACCTGTAAGGCAAATGATGTTATGCCCTATATCATGGCACGTGGCTAGTATTTCGTCAAGTCCCATTTCGGTTCCACTACTCATTTCCAATGCCTCCGGAGTATCACAAAGAACTCCTTTGGTTGATTTGTAACATCTCAAGTTACATCCTGATAAACGGATAAAAGTACATGGCATACCGATTCCGAATCGGTTTACCTCACCCATATAGCCGGGATAGATGCTGTTTATTTTCATATTGGTTATATTTAGAATGATAAGACAAATAATTTTTCCGAGCGGTTAAGATAAGGGGAAAACATTTCTCTCTTACTTTTGTAGATGCCGCAAAAGTACCCTATGGCATTTACAATCGTATCACGGAGTTTAGGTTTCTCACTACGCAAAAGGTCTATAAGCCTTTCGGCACGTTCCTCGGTAGGAGTATCCAAGTAGTCGTTTATACGTTCATAGTATCTTCCCAGCGTGATATTACCCCTTACCATAGGGTAGTAAGTCTGATGTCGGTAATAGTTAGCCATTTCCCCTAATAGGGAAATACATATAACACCTCCGGCAAGTTCAGCCAGACGTGTGTTTTCTACAATCTTGTTTTTAGTTCCGGTCAAGGATTTCAAAGGCTTTTCACAACCTTTGGGAACTCTAAATTCAATAGAACTCCCCACTAAGTAGCGGAAGAGTTCTTGGGTACGTTTGTTCTCCATAACTGTCTAGGTTTCTTATGATATTTTGTAGAATGTAGTCTGCGTTTCGGTTTTCTCATTGCCGTTTTCTTTTACGTGAAACTTTTTCGGTTTCCTTTTCCTCCACTATTTCCTCCACATCAACTATATCCTCACGTGAGGACGGTTTTGCCGGAATGGATATGGTGGACGGTTGTTCTATTTCCTTGGGAGCACCTCCGAATATTTTGGATAAGATACCACCGCCGGCAGAAGTGGCAGCACCCCCAGCCGCACCTTTAGCCTCGATATTTACCGATATTCGTTCTCTTCCCAGTTCGGCTTTAGCAGCCATCAAATCATTAAGGCGGTCAATCTCTCCGGAAAGTCCGGCATCAGCGACACCACCGTCAACCTTTTCAATAACAGAACCTCTTCTTACTCTTTCATACTGGATGTCAATAAGGAAGTCCATCATATCGGCAGGTGTGGCAGGTTTCTTGTCACCCCAGTCTATACCACAGGCAAAATCCTTTCTGTACATAGGACACTTGTCATAAATGTAGCAGGAATTGCAGTTCATTCCTACGCCTATAATCTCATTTACAGATACCTTGTCACGGGTATTGACAATAAACTTGTCAAAGTCCTCACACCATATATCCATAGGGAGAGTTTTTATCCGCTTAAGATAATACTCCCGGCAGTCAAGAAGATTATCCTCGGTTTTTCTACAAGTCATGCAGTCGGGATAACCCCCTTTTTCAAAGAAAGGACACAAATGTCTTTTCAACAAATCAGCATCCTCCGTACCACGAACAGCCTCGATTCTTTTTTCAATTGTATCAGTTGCCATACTATCTTCTTGTTTTATCGTAATACAAAACAGGTTTATTCTTTAGCTTGCAGTGAGCGATTTTAAGAAATTCCCTGCGGAATCCCAACCACCCTAGCAGGTTCATGTTATTTATAGGAATACGCTTTTCACCACGTATATCTTCCATACTCAGCCCGGCATCCTCATATTTGATACGGTTAGCCTTTCTTCTGTACTTATGTTTGTAGTCAATGGTGCTGAAATTTTTCCCGTCATAGTTATAAGTAGTACCAAAACGAGTACCTCCTAACCATGTTACAGAATCCACGGAAAAGAAAGGGAATCTTTGCAACAGGTTCATTTCGGTCCAAGCAAACCCATGTACTTTTGTTCCATAGGCATTTGTAATGCGATATATCTCGGCAGCATTATCTTTCATAGTCTGGTTACATCCTACGTAGTTATGTTGCTGGCAATACTCTTTAAGCCGTAACAGACCAGTCTTGTCACCCTGTGCGTCCTGATGCACCACATATACTACGTTTATATCCTTTTCGAGCGGTTTGAAATATTTTTCATTCCATCGGTCAACAACTTCCCTACCTACAATCATGTCCAAGTCAAGGTTTGCAGCGACAAATATAAACTTTTTATTTTCATGCAACCAAGCCACGTATTCCTCCAAATAAGGAAGCCAGTATTCTTCGGTAGTCATTTTATGCTCCACTTTTTTACCCATAAAGGAGAAAGCTCCGGAGTCCGTCATAAATATACCACCTTCCTTATGTTGTTTCTCCAATTGCGGTGGGTAAAATTTGAGTGACTTTCTCAAGTAGAAGTAAGAAACCAACGTGTCCTTTATACCGAAATCCCGTAATGTGGTATAATCACCTACGGATGATGCGGAAAAGAACAGAGTGGCTTTTCTTTTACTCAACTCATTACCTTCTTCAAGAACTCTGCGCTCCATTTTTCCCTACGTAATGAAGTTATTACTTTCTGGCATTTGTCACATACTCCGCAATTGCGCTTTTCGTTTTCCCCATCGGGGCAAAAAGTAAGATGCGAGTAATCTAGCGTACTTAGTTTCTTAGCCAGCTTTACAAACGGCACATTCATTGCCGGAGCAAGAAGTTTAATCTTATAAGATTTGGCGAACAAATATCTTGCCTCTTCATAGAAAAGATAACCACCGTCAAACCATGAACTTCCCAAATCCACAGCACCGTATGCCACTTTCTTTATTCCCATAGCAGTAGCATAATTACCTGCCATAGAAAGAAACAAAAGATTCCGGCAGGGAATATCCACATTATGCACGTTACCATCCTTATCACGAATAGGCTCAAACTGTAAGGGGTAAGTTACTTTGCGGAAACTCTTGACGGAATCTTTATAGACTTCAATATAATAACCTATTGCGGACAGTTCTTTTTCGATATTGTCCTGCCCATAGTCAACATAGAACAAATGAATATCATACGATTTGGAGAGTTTATCCAGATTATACAGGCTTTCAAAACCTCCAGTAAACAGCAAAACTACTTTTTCTCTTTTCATAATCTTATTAAATAGAAAAAGCCCACTATGTAAATAGCAGGCTTTTTGTGAATACTTTTGGAGGGCTTAACGTCTACGTCCACCACGAGTAGAAGTTCTACGTCCACCGCCACCACGGGTAGCAGTTCTACGTCCACCGCCACCACGGGTAGCAGTTCTACGAGTAGCACCTCCACCGCCTCTACGAGCAGTACGGGCAGCGCCACCACCGCCTCCACCTCTAGTTGTTCCCATAATAGTGAAAATTTAAAAGTCCAGCAGTATTCATTTATAAAGCGATTAGCTGTAAAAACCGCTTGTGCAAATGTACTAAAAACTTTTATTCTTCCAAATAAAACCTGCGAAATTATATACTTAAAAAGAATATTTTAAGTCCAATAGCAGTAGTATTCAAGGACGCATCCTGAAAAAACGGCTGGACACCTATCAATATTCCCTTTTTAGCAAAAAATTTATTGCTTATAATCGCACCCTTAATAGCTTGGTTAAGCGCACCCGCACCAATAACTCTTATTATAATATCATTATCGGGATTGCTTTGGTAGGTAGAATAAATACTACCAGCCAATTTCTTGGCATCAGTAGATGAACTGCATCTTAGGGTAGTGACTTTTTCTTGTACTTCATTAATTGCTTCCATAATTACTACGATTTTACCCAGCGTGACTTTGAATAGTGCAAATATAACAATTATTCGTCTACTTCCACAGATTCAAGTTGTATTTTTGAAATCTTATGTAAATCTTCCGGACGTATAACAAGCAGGTATCCTTTACCACCTTTTTGGCGCAAAGCGATAATGGGAATTTTTTTCTCCACTTTAGCCTTGTTCCTAATATCCTCGAACAAAGTCCATATAGCGGATTTTCCCCTAACCTTACATTCAATGTACAGTTTGGGATGAAGCGTGTCGCTGTTAGTATTATGACCGCTATTACTTCCGGACAATGGAACTCTCTTTGTACCGAAATGTTTGGCAACTTCTCTTTCAAATGACTTCCAAGATACCTTGGAAGTAGGCCTATTAACTACTACTCCATTTTTCCGTAATATGGGGGTTACTCCTTTTTTATAGTCCTCTATAAGAATCCTTTTCCAGATTAATCCGTAGGCTGTTTTATATTCACCCGTAGAGGCTTTTACAACAAACCCATAGTCAAAACCTTCATCAAGAATTTCTTGATAATTTAAGGTGTCTATATACTTACCGTCAATAGTAAACCTTTGATATAAAAACTTAGTAAGGGCTTCACTTGCTTTTTTGCCCCTACTCCCATAATTCATGTTGTATTTTCTTGTACACCATTCTAAGTTTTCTACTCGGTTGTTATCCTTAATCTCATCCTTATGATTTATATCAGGCAATTTTTCTGGATTTGGTATAAACTCTTGTGCCACCAATCTATGAACTTTAAAAGTAGTGTCTTTTCCATCTTTATAAAGATGCACAAGTAAATAACCATCTTTATCTTTTGATGGCTTTATAACATGACCTTTTAAGGAGTGCACGTTTCCATTTTTATATGAAATATCACGATTTATTGCTCGAACCACTCCTTTGTCGGAAATTTCATAGTACCCCTCATAGCCACTTATATCTTTCCACGTTGACTTTGACGTTGGTTTCTTAACCACTACATTATTCTTACGGATAACTTCCTTCTTAGGTCGTAATCTCCTACCGATACTTCTTTTAGGCATTACATTAAAACGGTTAATATTTCCACTGGAATATCTACTCTTACAAAATGTGGATTATTGCAGGCGTTCCAGTTTTCATTAGAATTTAGGTAAGGCTGATAAAGATTACACATTCCGTTTTTGTAGAACTGGGTAATCTGATATACCTTGCCTGAATATACACTTTTTATATAGCTTCCCAAAGGGAAACAGCTAGGATTATGGGGCATAAGTCTACATATTTTCGACACCTCTTCGTGTCAGTTCCCTACTAAGCATTGCCAGCACATTACTGAATGATTCGAGTTTTCCCGCAAGTAGGTCACGGAATATTTCCGCTTCCAGAAGTTTCTTATTCAGCTTCTCCACTTCGGGAGTTACTTTAGCGGAAGTTTTTCTTTCGGTTACAGTACCACCACCTGCGGACAGCATCGCCTTATCACACGCTAAGTCATATTCAGACTTACATTGGGCATAAACAGCACAGGCTTCCATGTGTCTATCCTCGGTAAATTCACGCCATGCGGAATATTTGGCAATCATGTTACCCAGTTCGGTAGAACTGGTTTCCGCTATGGTTACTGGCATTGTGGGTAAACCTCCTTTTGGAGCCTCTACCTCGGCAAATACTTTACGGAATCTTTCTAACGGAGAAGATTCCTCTTTAGGTTTTCTTACTGGCATAATTTGTGAGATTTAATGTTTAAAACAATAAGTTGTATAAGGACAGCTCAAAGCAGCCTTGCAATGGGCGTCCGGACAAATTCTTGCAGGAGGAGTTTTAGTTTCCACACAGTCAATAATAGTGTTCATCTTTTCATCGGCTTTTTCCAACTCCGTTTCATTTACGGGCATGAGGAAATCCTTTATTTCGGAAGTATCCTTGTTTATGTACAGGTACAGAACTTTAGTAGCACCTAGTTCTCTAGCGTACAGGGATGCCTGAAACTCATGTTTGGCAAATGGACGGAATATCGCTTTTCTGTAAAAGAAAGAGTTCATGGTCTTTATTTCCAAAACCACTTTCTCCCCGAATACCGATTTCTTGAATACACCATCAGCCTTACCATTTATGTAACGGTCTTTATTCACTACTGGAACTTCCGCCTGTTCGAGAAGTCCTATTTTATAAAGTATAGCCTGCATATATACATGATACCATGTACCCACATCGAATGTTCTTTGAAGTTCCCCCGTGATGGTGGAAACCCTAACGTCACTGGGAGGAAGTCTACATAAGTCATAGTACATGAGCCTTGGGCATCCGTCCAATAATTGTGACGGGTGAAATACACCTTCTGCACGTTTATCCGGAGCCATTACAGTCATATAGAAATCCATGAACTCCATAAAGAAAATATCACGGTTAAAATCTTCTGTTATACCAAGAAGTTTCTTAATCTTTCTGCGGATTCCCAAAACGGAAAATATACTGGCAGAAGTAACCCCGTTTACACAGGCAGAATTTATCTTATCAGAAATTGATAAAGGTTTCTCATCGGAAGAACCTTTTATAGTTTTACGGAGTAACCTCCCTATACCACCTCTAGTCATTTTTATTTAAGTTAAAAGGAAAGGAGCAGCCATTTCTGAACTGCTCCTAACACGGAATGGAAAATTACAAATATCAGAGAGTCTGGTGATTCCAAAGTGGTTCGAACACTTGACCCACGCCTTAGAAGGGCGTTGCTCTATCCAACTGAGCTATGGAACCAAGTGGAACAGCATCGGCAATCTCACAAATCCAACGCTGTTCCTAGAACATCATTTAACCTCCGATTTGATGTTTCAAAGATAACAAATATTTTTTAGTTTCCAAAATGCTGTTTATAAAACATGAACTTTTGCTGCACTTAGAGTAGCTTTCTTGATTACTTTCCCTAAGCTGAAAGCGAGATTACTCATGTCCTCAAGCACAACCCAATGTTTGAACATTGTCTTTGGGTCATAACACATATTAATACAGACCTGAATTACAGTAAAGTCCATTTTCTCTACTTTATCCACACATTCCTTTGTATGTTCTATCGCCTTACTGCCCCTGTAACGGGAAGCACTCGGTTCACCGTCTGATAGAACAAACAGCAAAACATGATTCTGTGTCTGTTTGCGAATACGCTGGGCGGTTTCAAGTATGGCAATACCATCCCTGTTTTCACATCTTGCCTCAACAGAACCCAGGGAATACCTTGGCTTGAAAGTTTTTTCACGGTAAATCATTAGTTCGGTAGCACCGTCAAAACGACTGTCACCCGAATGACCGTAAATGAACAGTTCCACTTTTGGAGAATCCCCCAAAGCCTCATTGATAAGTATGGCAGTATCACGGGCAGCTTCTATTCTACCACCACACATGGAACCACTCTCGTCAATAAGCACGCCCACACTTACACCGTCAGTCCTTACTTCACCTTGTCGGATATATACGGTAGGAACACCCTGTACGGCTTCGGCAAGTTTGGAAGTATCCAGCATACCGCTTCTCATAGAGCGGTGTATGTACTGGTATTCCTTACAATGGCAGCGTATAACTTTGGATATTGCCGGAGCATAACGTTTAACTCTGGCAAGTGATTCCTTGTACCGTTCCTCATTAGTAGGAGGAAATTTGAAAAAGGCATCCTTGGTTCCTCCCATATCTACTGTGCCCTCACATACATCTCCAAGCAAACCTCTGTCCTTTTTCACGGCATCAGCAATTTTGGAGTCATCCATACGGTCCGGCATTGAACGGTCAAGTTTGTCAAGTATATCCGAACTGTCGGATGCCATTCGTTTCTCAACCTCCACACCCGATAGTCCTCCTCCGGAAGCGGAATCCTCTTTCATTTCCTCTTCAAGTTTGTCCTTATAGAACTCTTTAAGAATATCAAAAACCTTATAGGCAGCGAGAACCGTTTCCTTAGTAGTTACTGGATAGGGTAAAAGCACTTTCTTTATTTCAACGAGATATGGAGCATACTTTACTATCTCGGCTTCATCTATGTATTTAGGGTATCGGACAATCTCCAGTATAAGATTGAGAAGAACCTCAAAATCATTAAGTTCCGATTTTTCTTTTTTGGGAGCGACATAATCCAAGTAGTAACTGTCAAACCAGTAATATTTGCTTCGTTCCAAGAATCGTGCGAAACCCGGTTTCAAATCACCGCAAAGTTTCTCAATACGTTCATCTTCCAGTATATTGAATAATCGGGATATGATTCTGTTACCGATAGAAGTCAGACGTTCCTTGTTTGTGTACAACAAGTGGCATCCCTCATGTACAGTGGTCCCCAAAAATACGTCCAACCGTTCACCAACAGTAAGAGCCTTGTCAGTAAGCATTATGGTGGAAACCTGTACTTTCTGAAAGTCAGTGAAACTGTCCTCCCCGTTATGAATTACAACTTTTACCTTGTAAGGAATATCCATAGAAGTTATCATATCACGTGCCAGAGGATATGCACGCTTTATCAGTTCCGCTTCATCAGCACATTCCAGATAGTAGGAAGAATAGGCACTACCCTCTTCCAAGGTACTTTCCCAGTCAAGTTTCCCCTCTTTTCGTATATGTGTAAACGCCTTACCATCACGTTCCAACCAATCTTCCAAAAGTTCGTCCACGATTTCATCGGTGACAACCATATCTTTATCCACAGCCATAGTCAATATGTTATTTTAAATAGTTCCTTTTTATAATACCCGGTTTTAAGCAACTCGGATTTCTTGGCATTAAGTATAGGAAACGCCCTATCTTTCAAGATGCGTTTCCCGTTATACCACAAGCTACCGTAGGTCTTTTTCTTAGGTTTGTCTACGGGAAATTGATTACTTGTTGCCATAGGCAAGAAATTTTTATCTACTACTAATCACCCTGCATACGATACCACGTTCTCCATCGGAGCGAGTACCTTCAAAAAGAGGAAGGAGAACCAGTTCCATAGCACGTACCAAATCCCATCCGTCAGCAACCAAGTCACCCACCATAAGAGTTTCACGGGTGGAAATGGAACTGCTTATCTCCTGTTTGTTATACATATTACGCAAACTGTTTGCAACCTTTGTAATAATTGTAGCGTCCGAAAGGGAAATTCCACAGCGTCTTACCAAAACCTTGTTTTCCTGTTCCGGTGGCATATATGATAATTCGATAGGGAAGAAACGTCCTACAAGTGCACGGTCCATACTCATTGTACCCGTATATTCCACACCAACATTGGCAGTTGCTACAAAACAACATTCCGGATGCACTTCTATTTCACGTAAGTCCTCACCGCCGGCAATTTCCACAGGAAGTTTTCTACGGCTGTCAAGACAGGGAAACAGAATGTTATTAGTAGTAACGGGTGCACGGGATAACTCGTCCAAAAGCACTACACCCGGTTTGGATATATCCCTTGTAAATTTGGCATAGTCAAATACTGATACACCTCCCTTTTGCAATCGGTGTACACCTAAAAGTCCGGCTACTGGGTCATACATGGAACCCATATCATAGACAGAACAGGATATGCCAAGTTTCTTACAGGCAAGTAACACAAGTTCGGTCTTACCACCACCCGTAGCACCGATAAGCATCGTGTTCACCTGATTCTGAATATTACGCATAAGCAGATACCATACATCTGAATCTACATAGAAACCCTCTGAACCGATAGAGGGGATTTTAAATTCCGGATTTGTTTTCATCTTCCCCAATAAAGTTTTGGAGGAAGTCTTGGTGTCCTTTTTTTCATCTGAACTGCCAGAATCATAAGAAGAGGTGGAGGTACCTATAAATATTTCATAGGCTCTAACCATTTCTTCGGTAGGCTTATGTTTCGGGTCCCGATAATCAGCATCAAGAATACCGATAGGAAAGATGTTTCCTGCCTGATAATACTTACTGGCAGGCTTGAGCATATCGGTCACAAAGGTTGTACCCGTGGGGTACGCATCCCTTAAAGACCTGTCGGCACTTACATTTACCGTGCTGTCGATTTTAGTACCATCTTCAAAAGTCTGACCGTTAAGTGCCTTACAACGTTGTCTACCCTCTTCTACGAGAGTTCTCAAAAAGTAATATTTTTCCATTTTGTGAGATTAAAAAAGTTTATGTGATTTTTCTAAGTTATAAATTATACTCTCTGCGGTGCTCAAATCCAGATTTTTTCGGAGTGTTCTTTTCCGGAATCCTGTACCATCAGTCATTTGTGAATATTCCACCACTTTAAACAACCCGTGTTGTTGTTTCTTATATTCAAAGCGGAATATACGGTATAAGTTTATTTTCGGCATAGTTAAATATACAAATTTTTATGGAAATAACAAAACCCCCTAACTGTTATCCTTATATGCAAGTTCAATCAAAAATTGTAAGTCCTCATAAGTAAGAATAGCAAGGCTGTCACGGGATTTCTCAAAATCCACCACAAAGATAGGAATTTTTTTAGCCGAACATTTCTTTTTCAGTTTAACCCACTCGGATAATTTAAGGCTATATGATTCATGGGCTGTGGTTTTTGCCTCAATTTCACAAAAATCAGTAATTACATCATTTTGCCCGAATGTGGCTCCTGAATTGATAGTCGTATAGCCACGGAGTTTTTTAGCTATACGACTTTCCTGTTTTTTGGAACGCTCCCGTGTAGTAGTGGAACCGTCCATAAGTTTGTTCAGATACCCGAATTTACTCTTTACCATTGTATAGAATATATCCGGTGAATCTTCATTACGCTATCCCTGTAACTGGTGGTAAGAGTTACAGAGTAACCAACACTTTTAAGTATCTCTACCAACTCGGACACATCCGTACAGAATCCTATCGTCAATGAACACTTGCCGCTTTCAGCAGCCATTTTTATTTTGGTAAATACCTCCCTGTAAGGAGTGGTGGCGATTTCCCTCGCCTGTTGTGCAGTAAGATACTGCTGTTTTTGTTTTTCAGTCATATTCCTAAAATAAGTTTTGTACACTAAAATAAGAAATTTTATCAGAACTTTCAAGCCACTTGGAATACTCTTTACGAGCATGAGTTTCCCAATTGGTTTTTCCCATATTAAACCCATGAAGAACTTCTTTGTTCCATGCGTGCATTACAGCTTGTTCCAAAGTATCATGCACACAGTCAGAACGGGTAAGAGGATGTCCATACCCATGGGTACTTGCCATAAATGAAGTAACACAACCCCATTTTCCATTTCTTTGAACCGCCTCAAAACAAAGACCAGACTTGGGAACCTTCCATTGTAGGAACGTTACTGCTACACCAAAACAATTAAATACCGTTTCTTGGGGAAATAACATTTCTATTAATGTTGTAAGTACGCAAGCATCTATCATATTTCTGATTTAAATTTCTTGTTTATTTCCTTTTCTGCCGCCTTGGCTCCTTTCTTGAAACCCTCTACAAAGCTGTCAAAACAAATTCTGTTTATTTCTGGAGTACAGCTTCTCAAAAGTGGGCAAATCGAACATCTTTGGCTAAGTCCGGCTGACCTCTTGGCTATTTTCGTTACGTTTTTCATAGGCTTTACACTCTTCACAATGCAGTTTGTAAGCATGGGCAAACATTCCTAGAGTAACAGGTTCAAAGTTAAAATCCGCCTGTTTCCCTTCTATAACAACAGAAACACACAATTGTCCATCGCAAAAGTCAATATACGCTTCACCACCTCCATTTCCTCTAATGGAAAGTGTTTGTGTCTGTACGCTATTCATTATTCACCTCCTTTAATCTTTTAATTAGTGCATCAGCGCAATTAACCGCATATTTAGCGATTGCATCAGAATTACCCCCACGGTCATCTGCTATAACAGCCTTAATAATATCTTTCGCTAATTCGTACCTACGTTGTTCCCAATCAATTACTAAATTCCCAACATTCAAAAAATCAAGTTCGCATTCTCTGTAAACCATGTTATCACATACATATAGATTATCTCCGCTATGTTGAGCGTTGACATTTACTTTGGGAATTACATCTACCAAAACCCCTGTTGCTTTTACTCTTGCTTTCATTGTTCCTCCTTTATTTTAAAATGTTCAATCAATTCGTTTACAGTAGCCTTGTGTATTTTTCTACCTTCATTACATACTTCATCACCACATTTAAACCATAAATCCCCATCGGTAAACCATTGGTACTTGTCCGTATCATCCCTTAATGCAGCGATAGCTAGGAAAAGTTCCTCGTTAGCTCCGCAATCAACAAGGACATCTATTTCTTTAAGAGCATTTATATCATCATCGCGCCATGAATAAACCGAAATAATTCCAAACATACAAGTACATAGATTATGCCAACCTAAATATGGATTACAATAATAGCCAAGTTCTTTTAATCTATTTCTAATATTATCAGTATTTTTGCGTATGAAACACGGTGTTGTAAATCCCATAGTTATTCCTCCTTAATTATTCGCTCATTTATAATAAACTCTCCATGAATATCAATGGGAAGCATATTGGAAACACTCGCATGATAAGTCTTACCGTCCATTGCCTTACATAGTGGATGTATTTCTTTAGGCATAGGGGCAGGACATTTTTTACAATGTCTTATCATTTCAAAATGTCTATTTTCCTTATTGCCACAACATTCACAATGAATTGGATAGTAAAAATAAGTACGTTCCAACTGGGTTTCTTTTCCACATATTTCGCATCTGCCCCATTCTATTGAATTACACATGATTGTTCCTCCTTCTCTGTTTTAATATCTGTTACTTTACTCATAGCGTATTATCTTTTCTTTAACTCCAGTAGTGCTACCGCAGGAAGGGCATGGGATAAATATTACATTATACCCTTCTCTTTGGTCAAAAAACTCACTGTGTATATCCGATTTCTCAAACTCAAATTCACATCCACATCTGTCACAACGCCGGAAGTAAATCGGATTTTTCTTATTAGCTTCTTTAATAATCTTTATCGCCATAGCTAATCTTCTTTATATTTTGATTCATCAATTACAACACTCCTAATATCTCTTTCACCAAAGCATTTATAAGTCAACGTTCCTCCATAAAACTTTATGGTATCTCCCTTAACAGTAATAACCATTCCACCTTTTAATCTATGTTCCATATCACCTTTACAAGATAACATCGTGGTTGCCATAAGTATAATTAATATAAACCTCATATTCAATCTCCTTTCTCTTTAATCCGTTCAAGTACATCTCTGTTGGCTTCGAGTATATCATCAAAAGACGGGATGGGCATCCAAGCTACCGTATCATAATACACCGTATCATAATACACTAATGCTTTTGCTTCCCATTCTCCATCTATATAATTGTTTACACATATAAAATAATTATTAGAGCGCTTCACCTTACAGAGTGTAAATACCATATCTTCATTTTCCGGCAACCGTTCCTTTACACTTATCCAAGGAGATTGCTTTGACTGCCATTCGGCACCTTGAACGAAATTCATCTCTCCAAACTTTGCCAAATCTTTACCAAACAAAGTTCTGTCAACTGTCCTGTGATTAAATAGGATATTTTCTCTTGCTGCTTCTTTTACTGTCTGTTTCATATCAATAGCTAGGATTTAATACATATACATCACATTCGTGACATTGATTACACCTTTTATTACTATCTTTAATACACATAAGTTTGACTTTATCATGTTTCAATTTCATTGCCCATTCCGCACCAGCAATGAACCCTGCATAATATGCTGGGAATGCACTTCCGCTGCTTCTACTTTCTGCGAAAGAATGAGCGGCTTCTTCTACTGTCTGTTTCATATTAAAATACTATTTTAAAATCTTTACCTTTCAATGTAGGAAGCCTGTCAGTGACAAACTTCTCCAGTTCCTCTTCGTCTATTGGGAACAACGGGCAATATTGGTATCTGAACGTATGTACAAACCGCCCGTCAAGCATAACATCAAAAACCAGTGTTTTCATAATTTGTTCACTTTTGTCCATAAACTAAACTCGGTATATAGATACTTCCATTTATCCCGGTAACGGTATTTGTCATTCGGGTATTGGCAACGGACACAATAATCCGTCTTATATAAAACCTCATAGATTGTACCCCTGTGTTCAAACAGTTCGTTCTCGTCAAGGGTTCCTACTTCCACCTTATTCATAACCGTAAACAAAAAATTGTGTAAATAATAACAAATATGAAGTAAGATAATATCATAATCATCCACTTCCAAAACTTATATTTATCCCTTTTTAAGCCATATATGAATGTGGTCAATATAAGGGTGATAAGTATAAAGTATATTGCAAAGCTGATTCCGTTTTCCATAATGAGAAATTTTTAATACTTGAATATAGGAAAAATTTAGGAGGAAAGCAATCTGAAAAATAAAGCCCCACTGGGGTTTTCCAATGAGGCTTTGAGTTTACTTTTTGATTGCATCACGTAATTTGCGGAGAGGTGAATCTTCCACGTTCTTTTCATCATGGGGTTTTGATGCTTGAAGTTTCTCCATGTTCTGCTTTGTAAGTTTACCAACCATTTGTAGTCCTTGACCACCAAACAGTCCTCCAAAAAGTCCTTTTGCCATAATCGTAAAGTTTTAGTCAGTTTCCGGTTTTTTGTCCTCCACAGGTTTTACTGTATAACGACTTCCTGTACCTTTGACAATTTGAAAACCGTTTCTTTTCAACAACTTGTCAGCCAGTTTACTGGACACCCTCCAAAGGTTCCCCAAAAACAAATTGTTAGGGGATAAGTTGACATATCTCTTGCTGCATTTGAGAATAAGAACGATTTTCTTAAATTCATCTTCGGTCATTTCAATTTTCTTTCCCATAGTCAAATATTAATATCCGACTAACTCGGTACTAAAGTAGTATAATTGCTGATTATCTAACCTATGATTGGTTACTACTTTGTTACTCCGTCAGCCGGATTTGTTAGTTACTCGATTTTCTCAATATGCTCTTTTTTGTACTTTATGATTTCACCTTGGCATATCAAGTGAACGCCCAAAGTAATAAGAAGTACACCTACAACCATTCTCCAGTTATGGAAAGATATGCGGAACGGTGAAATGCTTATCTCTGTGTGAAGAGCCATAAGGAATACGAGCACCGCCACAGGAATAAGCACAGGAGTTACATCAAAACATCTCACGGTACACCTCCTTTTCCAACTTTTTAAGCATCCCGGATTTTGTAAGTTCGTTCACAAAATTATCTATACCCTGTACGTGAAGGTCTTTATAGTCATACCAAGAACCTTTACGTTCTACAAGATTGTATTTCATGGCAAGGTCAACTATCTGTCCGGAAGCATCAGTAGAATATGCCTGTGTTCCTCCATAGTCCACATAGGCGTAAAAGAATGTGGCACTTCTTTGGGGAACACCCACCTTGTTTTTCACACATTCAATGGATATGTTCCTTCCGATTACAATCTCACCCTCATCAACTTTGGCATTGAGTTTTTTAAGTGCCTTGAATTTCACGGATAGTGATTTCGTGCGCTTCAACTGTTCACCGTTACGTATGACTTCTGGGTCGCCGTATGCTATGCCCGTTTTTTGGTATGCCGAATTGATAACTATAAGGGTGGATTCCTTTGTCGGATTACTGTTCATGGCAGCTTGGAATTTACGGCACGCCTTATTCCAGAACCGTGCTCCGGAAGCCATCTGCTGGTCTTCCATAGATTTTCCTATTTCCTCATCAGTACCGATAGCGGACATACTGTCCAGAACCACAAGACTTATTTCTTCACTCTCAAGCAATGCCTGTATAATATCCACACAGTTACTAAGTAGGGTAGGTCTTACCAAAATAAGACCCTCATTGTCAATACCGAAATTTTCTCCCCAGTCGGGAGTGTAGGTAGCCTCAATATCCACAAGGGCAACTCTTCGTGCCACAGGTGGTTTTTTGGGCTTATAACCGTCACGCAGTTCAAAGGATTCCAGTTCCCTCATTGTATCATCGCCTTTATAGGTGAATGACTTGAAAGCGTTAGGCTCATGGTTTGCCCAATCATAATGCTGGAATTTTGCTATGGCATCATAGGAAGCATAGCTTTTAAGGGAACCGTTCTCACCATAATGTTCGATAACTCTTCCTATGGGGAAACCTCCACAGGTAACATAGTTATACGCCGGAATACGGCTTAATATCTTACGGCACTTAGGTAGTGTAGCCGCAGTGTGAACAACTCCGTCACCCATCGTATCATTGAACTTGGATAACATGGAGTTTAAGACTGAAAGTTTTTTAGCCATAGTTTACTTGTAATTTTCCATTTATAATACTCCCATTACTAGACCATAGTTGAATCTGTATGGATAAGAAACAATATCGTCATTTTTCATCTCGCCCCAGTTTGCAAGTATTTTGCCATCGGCAATTAACGGCACGTCCAGTTTGACGGTGTTTTCCATACAGTCGATAACCACTTTTTCACATTCCATCATTTGGTCCTCACGTACTTCAATAAGAACCTCATCGTGAACCTGCAATAAAAAATGGGCATCAAGATTAAGTTCCTTGAACTTCCGGCACATTGCAATAGTAGCCAGTTTCACTATATCCGCACCAGTTCCTTGGATAATGGTATTTACCGCCTGTCTTAATTCGGCATAATACATGGCTTCATTACGGGTGAACTTGGACTTTGTGGTTTCCTTGAAAACACGTATTCTACCGAACAGATTTTTCACGTACCCATGTTTTCGGGCAAAATTTTCAGTAGCTTCTTTCCAGTGGGCAAATCCTATGTACGACTTATGGTAACTATCAATCATCTCAATGGCACGTTCCTTGGACACATTGAAAGTTCTCATGTACTTACCGATTCCCATGCCATACAGCACGCCAAAGTTCATTGTATTATGAGTAATTAATGTTCCGGTCATATATAAATGACTAGGAGAATCTACATTCAAGTCACATAGATAGGCAGTTCCTAAAGATAGCACCTGCAAAACCTTATTAGGTGAATTTTTAGCACCCTTACCGATTTTAGAAACACGCTCAATAAGTGATTCAATCTTATGTGGACACTTTATAACATTGCTATGTAACAAATCACTTAATGAATCTGAATAGATATGTATTCTAAAATACCATCTGTCATAGGTTTTGTTCCAAGTTGGTTCTACACCAAAATTATACCCTATTGAATTTAATAAGAAACATAAATCCTCAGCAAGCTGAATACTCTTGGTACAAATACTGGTAGTACCAGTTTCAGAAATTGTTCCATCGGTATCAATAAGACCGCCAAGGAAACTTTTCCGCATTTCAATAGTACCATTAAGAACCCACAAAGGAATTTTGAAATTCTTCTTTCCACGTTCATCAGACAGACCAAAGGGAATCATAAATTTGACAAACCTTGAAGAGCCTAAATACATATAATTTATATTAGACCTTTCAGTGAGAGGAAGTCCTTTTTTAGCAAATTCATCTTTTAGGATTTTCCTCCATGATTTAAAGAATCGTCCTTTTCCCACAGAAACACCTATATGCTTTGCTGAAAAACATCCGTCACCAGTCAACACCCCAGCAATATAAGACCACTGTGAATCCATTCTAATAGAAAAGGTATCTCCAAAATCAAAGAACGGATTATAATCTATTGTAGTTTCAGAACCTTCATAGACCACTTGGGTGTTTTCTGAAATTTCATCACCTATTTTTAAATCGCCTGCACGTTTTAATGTGCCATCAGCCATTACATATTGATGGTTAATAGAACTACGAACTATTCCCCGCTTTGTAATGATGCCGAGTGTACTATCGTATCCATTTGAATAGAACGAATTTACACCTATCATTCCGGAACCGTTGAATACAAAGGAAATCATAGGGCTATCAAAAGTGTCTTTAAGACGACACGCAGAAACCTCACCTATACGTAATACACCTTTGTCAGTAAAAATAAGTGTGTTCTCATTTACACATTTTGCCTGTTTACGGGTAATATTACAGGCTTTGGCAACCTCACCATGAGGGTCACGTCCGTGCAGGAAAATATCCATAAACCGTTCGTCCTTACTCATGTGAGCCATCACACGAAGTTCCAATTGTGAGTAGTCATAGTTGACAAACTTATAGCCTGGTCTTGGAACAAATGCCTCACGTATGGGAAAATGGTAATTGTTAGGCTGGTTCTGTAAGTTAGGTCCGGTAGATGCAAAACGTCCTGTCTTTGTACCACAACTGTTCAAGTCACCTCTTAGAACCGAATACTTGTCAACCAAGTTAGGAATAGCCTTCACATAGCCAGTATATAATTTGTTCAACTCCGAATATTCGTTCATAAGAGCACCAACACGTATTCCCATAGAATCCCATTCCTCAAATGTAGCAGCATCCGTACTGGGTGCTCCTGTTTTTTTGGAATAGCTTACAATGGGAAGTTTCATCTTATCAAAGAATACGGCAGCTTTCTGCTTTGCAGAATTTAAGTTGAATACACAACCACACTCATCATACACCTCATCAAGTATCTTGGGAAGTTCGGCAGTTATCTGCTCACCCATTTCCTTTAACAAGGGAACATCAATAAGAACCCCACGAATTTTGGCATCCCGAAGAATCGGAATAAGCGGAAGTTCAATTCTATCATGTATTCTATGGGCATCCTCATCCATAAGAGGATTATACTTGTAGAATACTTTTGTGGTCCAGTAAGTGTCCTCACCAGCATATCCGGCAAGAAGTTCAAGCAGGGAATCACCTTCAACAGACCAGTTTATCTTATTCCACGCCTTACCGCATATCTCCTTAAAGGTCTTTTTGACGTAACCGAAATCCTCGGCAACACGTTTCTCTAGCTGTTTGTCGAGTGATGGGTTTACTAGATGAACCATAACCAGTGTATCCGCGAATATCTTATAGCACTCATCCTTGATACCGTTCATCTTATTTATCATGGTATCGTACTTGGCGTTGTGTGCTATCAGCTTGTAATGGGGAAACCTCTCATTGCAAACTTCGGCAAGTTCATTCATTGGAACCCCTTTTGAGAAGAAGAAATCCACTGGAATAAAACAAGCGCCCACACCTTTTTGGTGCAAGGAAAGTCCTAGAGGAATCGCATCATATTCCAACCCTGTGGTTTCCCAGTCAAATGCAAGAAGTTTATCCTCTTCGCACTTACTGAAATACTCCTTTACTTCCCCGATATTTTCAAGTAACTGAACCACACCTTTGAAAACAGGAATCTTTATCATAATCACTTCAAATAAGAATAAGGAGTTAAGTCTTGAACCTAACTCCTTACAGTTAACACTTAATCTTCATCGGTATAACCTGCTTCGTCAATTTCGTCCTCCGTAGGCGGCTGGCAATATTCCTCGGCAGTCATTCCTTGTTCATCCCAGTCAATAGGTCGCATACGCTTATCATCTTCGTCAAAAGCCTGCTCGAAGTTATAAGTGGACTCCTTACCCTCGCCGGAACGTGTGACCTCAAGAACCATTTGATTAAGTTCTCTTCCTTTCTTGTCCTTATCCCTAACCTGTTTAAGTGAGTTAGCGATAGTAGAACCGACAATCCATATCTTTTCAACAGGTTTGTCGTTCTTAAACCGTTTCTTCTCACTATCCCAAGTACCACGGTAATCAAGAATCTTAAAAGCAGCACGCCATGTCTGTTTGACACCATCGGAACAAAGGACACAATGTTTTCCTGTATTCAATTGACAGGGAACAATAGTCCATTTTCCTCGTTTGTCTTTCACTTGATGTGCATCAAAACAATAAGGTTCTTCTTGGAGAATCTGGATAATGGCGCTTTCACCAGTTTTAAGCCAAAATTCACGAAGAGAGTTTCCAGCTTCTTCAATGCGTTTTTTAACTTCTTCCTGTCGTCTTGCAACAGCACCCCAACCTTGTTCTCTTTTAGAACTTCTCGGTGAACTTTCATCACCACCACGTCTTGAACGTGTACGTTCAATAGTCTTACTTGGCATAATCTTTAATTTTAAATGGCATTGTATTGCCGGTTACACATAAAATAAAACGAATGTGCTTTTATCAGTCACACTTAAATATAAGAAAATTTTTTCATCTATGCAAATCCTTTTTAAGAGCCTTTAATTCCTTAATTAAAGTAGAAGCGGATTCTAGTTTGACTACATTTAGTCTTTCCCTTATTTCAACACCCTCAGGGGTAGCACCTACATGTATCATGGATTCCCACAATGAATCATTAGTGATGAGCCTGTCAAGTAGATTTCTCCTATTCTCATAAACAATATGGTCTACGTATGTTTCATCCCGTAGATACCTTAGTGTATCAAATGGTATTTTATGTTCATAGGAAAATGTGTCAAAAGGACCTACTTTTATTGACCGTTTCTCATCCAAGTAAGCTATGGGGTCATTCTCATCATTATAGGGTTTAAATACCTCACGCCACTTTTTTACAAAGGGCACAGTGCCACCTGTAAAATAATCAAATACATGATTTGATGTTTCTATATTTCTCATAGCATCAGTCTTAGGAAAACTGATAGCTACTACCAAACTTTGTAATGGTGCTATTTTGAGATGTGTTTCAAAATAATTTAGAGCCTCCTCTTCATTACTAATATGAACAATAAGCAAATAATCGCTGAGTGATAATGTATTAATCATTTCTTGCCTCCAATTCCTTTTGTACCTCGGTACATAAGTCCAAATATGAATCCCAGTTCATTGTCATTTCCATAGAGTATTGCAGATAATCGGTAGAGTTATTAAACGCCCTGCTCCATACTTTCGGAGATATACATTTTTCCGGGTCTTTGCTGAGATAAGGAACTAACAGCACCTCGGTATGATTTTTAAGTAAGTGATAACAAATCTCGGTAGCCTTTCGTCCGGCAGTATCATTATCAAGGGCAAGGTACACTTTGTCAAACTTTCCCAACTGTTCAGCCTGCCAGTTACTTAAGTCAGCCCCCATGATACCCGTGGCATTATAACCGTGCTGGTACAACCGCATAACATCAGTCTGACCTTCCACAACTACTACATAGTTATATGAAAAGTCAAGATTATACAGGTAGTTCTTTTTATCGAACCCTTTACTGTTACGAACTTTCCGGTCGGGATAATAGCATCTTCTCTGATAACCGAGCAAAGTGTCCGGATTGGAGAAATCCTTGTAATAAGGAATAACGAACCATTCCTTGTCCATCATGCCCACACGAAAATGTTTCAAAGTATCTCTGCGCAAACCCCTTTTAAGAAATTCCTGCGGAGGATTATTCACATCCCACATTAAGTCAAGCTCGAACTCCTTTTCTTCGGGATGGTAGTCAACAAGGTTGACCATTTCCACCGCCTCGAAATAATTAACTCCGAACTTCGTGGTAAGCAAACGTACTAGGTTTCCGTGTGCTCCACAGGAAAAACAATGGAAAGCGTTCTTATCGGGAGATACAAAGAATGACATTCTTCCGCTACCGTCCGGATGATTTTCACGGAACGGGCATTCCATACGAATCTGCCCGTTGGTCATTTTCTGCGGATTGAAATCTTTGAATACCTCCAGCAAGTCAGTCATTGTTTCTTCTGTTGTTTTTGTTATTCTCCATTCTGTTGAAATCATCCATAGCTTCCGACAATTTTTTCAGACTGGCAGAAAGTCTTGTCATGGCACTTGTATTCTCCTTTGCGGATGTACGGGATGATTCCATAACCTGATTGATGCGTGGGAGCAATCTTTCAATACGGGTAAGTATTTCACGTAGCTTCAAAGCAAAACGGCTATTTACTACAATGGAATTATACAGTCGTAATGTAGAGAAAGTGCTTATGGCAAACATGATAAGAAATGCCCGGACGTATAACCGAACCTCAGATATAGGTGTCCACCATACGATAGGCTCAATGAACAGCCAGACAACGAACAACACACAAATAACTATGAGCATCCATGTAATAAAGGAAACATAGTTATTCTTGACTACTTCCCACAAGAATTGAAAAAACAAACCGATTCTCTTAAAGAAAGACGGTCTTACATTATTATCTTCCATATATCAATAAATAAATTATTCCGTGAATTAAAACTGTCAACAGCCGATGGAACATCAAGGCCTTTTTTCTTGAGCTTGAACATATAAAAGTCACAAAGTTTTTTTGCAGCTATGTTGGGAACCGTTTCCTGATAAGTAACTGCAAAGGCATGGGAATTGGCTTCAACCAATGCAATCCTTTTGGGATAACCGTCTGTATGTCCAACATAATACTTAAAACCCTCATGGTACATAACATGGCTGTACAGGAAATCAAATGCCTTTATTTCACCATGTGTTCCATCATAGGCATAAACAAAAGTTGTTCCGGTTTCTTTTCTTAATTCATACATAACTGCATAACTCCTAAAGTTAAAGGATTCGTGTTTCTATTATTAAGGTTGTACTTTCCATCCACGAGCACATCTTTTGTACGGGTGAAAAAATAATACCGTTTTTCGTCAATAACGGAAAGTGCCGCAGACAAGGCATCCTCCATAACAGCGAAACATGGGTCGGTCATACACATTCCGGTAGATGCCTCACTTACTATGTAGCAGTCGGGAAATTCCACATCCTGATGGACAATGAAATCCCAATGGTATCTATGAAAGTACCCGTACACCATAACGTCACGAAATCCATCATGGCATCTGACAGTACCCACACCGTTCATGTCCACAAAATCAATAGTCTGTTTTAGTTTCGACTTTCGGTCTTTCATCTTCCTCTTTTTTAGCTAAGGTAATTGAATGAAGCATATTATCCAAATCATTCTGGAAAATCAGAGTAGTTCCGGAAACGACACGTCTTGCCTTTACAACTTCACAACCGATTATATCGTGAAACCTCATATCGGCATCCTGAAACATTCTTATGGCAATATCCGAATCCTGCACGAATGAGTTACCGTATGCAAAATCCTCCATACCGTCCATAGAAAACTTACTGGCTGTTTTTGAGGAACCACGCTTCAACTGTGTAGTGTTTATAATAGGTGTCTTGAAATTTTTTGCGAGCCGTTTCAGATTACGGGTAATGTAGACTATCTTCTCCCAACCCTCCTGCATCTTACTTTCCATAAGATAGGAACCGTCCACGAATACCGCACTAGGCTGGTACAGACCCATAAAGGTTGCAAGTTCGTCAATGGTCTGGCAACTGTAAACTATCCTTATCTTGGACTTATGTTTTTTAAGAGCGTCAAGACCTCTATAATAGCGTGACTTTTCCCTTTCGGATAATGTACCTTTCATAAACTTCTCATAGGGGAGCTTGAAACGGATGCAGTCAATACGCTCCTTTATTTCTTCCTCTCCCATTTCATTTGTGATAAACAGTATATCACCGAAAGTTTCTTCCGTGGCTTCCATACGGTCAAGTATGGTCTGTTCAAGAAGATAAGCCAGATAAACAAGCAGCCACGATTTACCTTGACCAGCCTTACCACCAATGGTAATTAAATCCTGTTTACGGTATCCGAAGAAAGTTTTGTCCAAATCATCACACCCCATGGAAAGATATGTAACACCTAAAGATTTCATACGTTCCTCGTAATCAGCCTTACGTGCTTCCACATCATCGGAGTATAACACATCCTTACTTTCAACCGCATCCACCGAAAGCATACCTATCAAAGACTGCAACTCAAAAAGTTTCTCACGGGGGTCGTCCTTTATCCCACGCAATATTCTTGGGATATTGTCGGTCATAGTGGCGAATATGAATCTTTCCTTTACATTGTTGAGATAGTAACTGGGTCGGGAATCCACAGTTCCCGAATCCAGTTTAAATCTCTCACAGAAAGATTTCACACCCATAATCTCACCATGTTCACGATAGTAGTCCATGATAAACTTATGTTGTCGTATCTCAGCACCATCCAACCATTTTCGCTGGATAAGCGATAGTATCTTTTGGTCTTTGCGTTTCAAGCAAGCAACCATCAACTTTTCTCCCTCGGTCATTGTTACATTAATTTTCTTTTGTTCCTACTGGCAATAGTCTTTCTGAAATCACCACCTGTAACGCATACGGTAACAACCGCCTCACTCAACAGGGAAGCGACATCTTCCGAAAATACCTTCTTGACATATTTAGGTTCCGTATTGGATGTTATCCACAGGGGGCGTTTCATCTGAACACGGTAACGGACTACTGATTCAATCACCCGTTTTACAAAATCCGGTATCGGTAATGGTTCTCCTGATGAATCCACGTTCTTTCCGAACTCATCAATACCTAGAAATTGTACATCACGGAGAATCTTGGTCAAGTCCTGTTTCTGTTCGTCAGAATACCACGAGCTTGTATATTTGTCAACAAGTTCATCCATAGAGAACAACCTAACTGTGTAACCCTTTTCAATGAATCTCTTGAAAGCGCAATTAAGCAAATGTGATTTTCCTGTACCATTGCTCCCCCAAAGATACATTCCTAATCCGTCATTGACAAACTCATCGGATTTCCGTATATAGTTACGTACCATCTTTAACGCTTTCTCATCATTGGTGTAGTCGGCAAAGGTCTTATCATGCCAACCGAGTTTTATCCCACAGTACAAATAATATTCAGTTTCTTTCTGTGTCATAGTATAATATTAAAATGAACCATCAGTAGTATCCATTTCACGCATATAGTCCTTACTGTCAGAATCGGTTCTGGTAAGTTTGCGGAAAATATCATCCTTTCGGTAAGCCACATTTGTAAGTGTGGGCACACCTCTTGTGGAATACTCGTCATAGTTCAAAGTTCCCTCTATAAGAATTGCGAAAACAGTAAACCTGTCATACGCCTTGAGCATATTGTTGGTCTGGAAATATTCGACTTTACTCCGTATGATATACACCTCCCCACCTGTGTACATTTCATACAGGTAACTGTGCAGGTCTGTAAAATCATTCGGAGTAAATGCCTCGACACCTTTTTCGGCAATCAGTTTGTCAATCTGCTCACGTATATACCTGCTCCGTGATTTGTCTTTTGCGGAACGGGATTTACCATACGCCTTTATGGCATCGTCAAGTTTCTGTTTGGCTTCCTCAAACAAACTGCTCTTAACTTCAAAGGTAAAGAACTTCCTTCCTCTGAACTCCCCAAGATAAATAAGTTCGGGATTTTCTGCGTCAAAACTGATAAGACCCTCATCCGCCAAATCGTCAAGAGCCTTATCAATTTCATTGTTTTTCTTGGAATTGAACTCCGGAAAATAGTCGTACAAGTCGGATATGTTCTCAGAGAATACACCGAACTTCTCGTCACTATCTTCCGGTTCAAAGGAAGTTACCTTGGTAAGTAATGCAGCATATAGCAAATACTTGAAAGGAACAAGACCTGTGATAGCCATGTTCTTCCGTAACTTGAATAGACTGTTCATTACTTCTCATCTAAATCAGCAACCTGTACTTTCAATTCCTCGGTAACAATATTGTCCGCAATTTCAATGGTGGATTTCACGGATGCCAAAACTTCCTCGGTAGGATTTATCGGCAATGTAATTCCGACAGTTATCTTTGCAGAGTTATAGTCACCCAAATTTTTTGTAAGTGATTTCTCGTAATATACGGAAGCATCATTTCTAACCTCCAAAGCAGGTTTCTTGAGAGTTGATTTAGTAGGCATATTTTCTCCTTTCGTTTTCAAAAAGTTCATGTATCTGAGCGACTTTCTCGGCAGGAGGTCTTTCACTGCCCTTGAAAGTTTCAATTATTTTTGCCGTTTCCTCGGCAAGAGATACGGGATAATATCGGTATCCTTTTATTTTAAAGATACAAGGAGGAATAGTACCCTCGTGCTCATACCGTCTTACGGTACTGGCACTCTTGCCGATTATACGGGCAAACCCCATAACGGTAACAACCTTTACGACTATACCGTTAACTTTGAATGTTCTAGTCTTTAATTTCTCCATCGAACCGATTTCTTAAAGAAGCGGAAAAAGCATAAGATGTTTTCATACCGTAAATCTGTGAAAGTATGGATTCGTCAATCTCACCGTTAAGTATGGCATCTTCAAGTACGGATTCACGGATAACTTCCACTTTCTCTATGCAATGTTTGAACCCGTTCTTTTTCAATACTTCTATGGCTTCGGGAAGCAAGGATTTCCCACACCGCAAGGTTTCCTTTAGGACAATCTCCTTGTCAGCGTGTTCCAGTATGATATACTTGTTACCTTTTTCATCTTCACTACCGATTTCCATAACCGCATCTTCCAAAGGAACACGTAATGTTTTCAATTCATTGGTTATGGCTTTTTCCTGTTCCTTTTTATTTATGAACTCCAATCCTTGGAGTGCAAGTTGCTCATTACTTAGTAATGTAACTGATTTTTTTCTCTTTGGCATAAGTCTTGAAAATTAGGTGAAACAAAAAAGAGCCGAAGGAACTAACCATCGGCTCTCAAACTAAATGGTAATCGGATTACTCTTCCAGTCTGCGAATCTTTGTATGAACTTCTGGGTCAAGGTCGTCCTCGGAGCCATCATCATATTTAACTTTCACAATACCTTTCTTGATTGACGAAACCTTACCGTTGAACCATCCTTTGGTTTCTTCATCATCCCAGTAAACGGCAACCAAATCACCTTTTTCAAGGTCGTCTATTTCAACATCCTCACCTTCCGGTTCAGCAGGTTTTTTCTTTGATTTTGCAGCAGTGGATTTACCTTTTTTCTTGGTAAGGAGTTTGGCAATTTGTTCAGCCATAACATCAATGCTTGCCTTTTCATCATCTTCAAAATCGGAAAGGGCTTCACTCACCGCTGTTGCATCAACATCATCTTCATTTTCAGCGAAAGCGATAATTGCAGCAACAGCCTTTTTCTTGTTCTTCTTACCACTGTCGAAGTCCTCAAGAACATCGGCAATGTTATCAATCAGTTCATCATCACTACCATCCTCAGTTTCTTCTTCCTCTTCGACTTTTGACTTACCTTTTTTCGGAGCCGGCTTTTCATCCTCTGCTTCTGCATCAGAAGAATTATCACCACCTTTTTCCTGTGCATCAAGAATCAGATTACGGAGTTTCTTGTTGGTGTTCTTACCGTCAAAATCATCCGGATTTATTTTAAAGTCGTTTTTCAGAATTTTGGTAAGTTCCTTAACGTCCATATCCATCAGTTCATCTTCGGTATAGACTTTTTCGTCAGCAGCCTCTTCCTCTTGAGGAGCCGGTTTGGGTGCGGATTTCTTAGGTGCAGGAGAATCCTCAATTTTTTTACCATCATCTACCGTGTCAAAGTCACCTGCAATGACAGGCATAAACATTTTACCTTCATGTTGGATGCACTCAACTTCAACACCTGCTGCGAATTGTGCTACGATTGTAGCTACTGGTTTAATTTTTCCGAATACCATAATAGTTTAATTTTAAAAGATTAATAATGTTGCCTACCGTTTTAACGGGTAAGCGTTTTGTTTAATTTTGTACTTCAAATATACGTTTTGTTTTTAAAATGTCCAAATGCCGGACAAAATGCTGACTTTACATCTTATCAGTAACAATAAGATGCTGTGGTCCGTAGACAGTGAATAAGGAAGTGCCCGGAGTTATAGGGCATACTCCGAACGTTTCGGGAGAACCCTCAGTTTCGGCACGTACTTCCTTAAGGCGCACTAGGCACGTTTCATAGTCACCTTCAACTTTGAACACATCCCCTACATTAAGGGAAAGAACCTTCTTGTAGTCCTCTTTTGTGGAGCTGTCGGTAATTATAAGTTTTTCAGCCCTAATACTTGCAGACTTAATTTCCATACACTTTACAAATTTAAGATTAAATAATCTAAGCACCCCTTTATTTCTAGGGCAAACCATACAATAGGGAGAACCTACGCATAATAGGTTATGATATGGAGAGTCCAAGCAAATGGAAGATTTCCAATCATACCTATATCTGCGTATTCTTACACTAAGGAAGAACAATCTCCCAATCATCGGCGAACATATCGCTAATAGACGGAACCCATGAATCAGCGCGTCCGGTATTCTCGTTGTAAATAAGGCATTGACTAGTATAGTCAATGAAACCTTTGTCTTTCAGAATAAGGTCTTTTGCCGATTGGGGAAGCGATTGCATCTTTGGAATAACATCACTCTCTATATGAGCCGGAATCTGTTTGAACACCATTAATCCTTTTCCGTTCCAACCGCTTCTACGAATTGGAAAACCTGCTTTGAGAGCCATAATAGCCATACCAAAGTTCATCTTCCGCACTTCTGCGCTATCAGAGCCTTGCATACGCTGTATGCGAGTGTCAAGAAGGCGTATATAGTCGAACATTGTGCCGCATTGGATTTCCAGCAAACACTTGTTGTATGTATCATTAACGACTTCATCCATTTTCCCTGAATCTATGAAAGCGGCTAACTTTACATATCTTCCATTGACTTCTTCGGCTTCTATCTGCATACGGTCAACTGGTGTTTCTGCAATCTTATATGCCTTTTCAAACACATCTTTAGGGCTCCAACTTTCGTACCCATCTTCATAACGTACATGATAGCCCTTATCATCGAAATTTTCCGTTGACGGTTTTTCTCTAAGAAGATGTTTTCCCCACGCATCACCTCTTGTCATAGGTTCTGCTTCAATCTGTTTTGTTCCAATGTACTTTTTCATATATCTGTTATTTAAAACTTGGTTTATTGTTTTTTGATTAGAAATAATCGGCTACCGCCCAAAATTTTCTCTGTATCAGATAGTCAAGGTTGGTACTTCTACTTATGGCTTCACGCTCGAAACAAGTATTAGCCCGGACTTTTTCAAATGTAATCGGTGAACCCGATACCGTTTCCCTCATTACCAAATTATGAAAGGAACGTATCATCTCAGCACCGTATAATATTGTAGGCGTGAAAGGGATGCAACAAAGTAAATAAAAAGGATTGAACCATCCAAATGCTTCGGCAAGACAGCAAAGAAACACAAGGGGAAGGCTTATTGTTACATGAATATCCCTTTGCTGAACGACATGAATCCTTTCGTGATTGATTAGCGTAAGTGACTGCTGGAAATTTTTCCGCACATTTTTACGTATAAAAAAGAAAGGATAAAACGCCCAAGCATTGTATCTCAGATAGGGAACAACTACTGGGAAACCCCTTTTGGTGCACCCCCACATGATGTTAAGAAAGGAGGAAAGTTTAGCCGCGATTTTATAGTCGAACTCGTTTCCCTTATTATCCACATACGTAGTGTATTCCTCACCACGTTTTCCTTTTCGCAATAACAAGCGTCTTTCACGTCTGTTAGGTCTTATTGGTTTTTCCATATTCCAGTTTTTCAAAATGAGAGAAAAGAATAAATGTTCCGATTATGGAAACAAAATACAAAAGTAGGTAAAACGCACAGGAATAAACCCATGCCATAAGTGGGGGAGTACCCCAAAGAAGAATGAACATGACCATCTTGGTCAGTTCCTGCACAATTCTTAATACTACCATAAAACTACTACGATTTTAACAGGAACAAATATAAGTAATATATAATATATTGCCAAATGCCGGGAAAGTTTCCAACTACAAAACCGTATCTATGGTCTGAATACTACGAATACCCTTATACTCTGCGTTTATTTTGAAAAATTTCTGAGCATTGCTAAAAGTGGCATAAGTAAGAGGACAATTGTCCAACGGGTAAAACACCACAGGGTATTTCTTGTTTGGGTGAATACGTGTGGTTCTCCCTATGGCTTGTTCCGTGTCTTTCATGGGCAGATGTATAATAAGGGTATCAATACGGTCAATATCCAAACCCTCTTTCGCAAGTTGTGTCACTCCGAATATAAGCCGGCACTCATTTTGCAGGTACGCTTCCTCTTCGGGTGTACGTTCCTTGGTTTCAGATATGATAAGCATGGGCTTATAGGTGGAAAAAAATTCGGTAAGGGCTTTAAGGGTGTCCTTTCTCTTGGAGAGGAAAAGTATGGTTCTTCCGGCATCAAGGCATTTCCTTATAAGGTTAATCATAAGTTTTCTTCTTCCGGAGTGGTCGTTCAGATACCCGTCAATAACAGGATAACTAAGGTCGGTAGCCTTTTTCATCACCCTGCGTAACTCCTGTTTCTCCACGTTTTTTGTGGGCCACATTTCAATAAGTTTTTTCAGCCGGTCAGTAGCCTTGAACTCGACAGCCCCCGTAGATTCATGGTATTTAAGACCGTTCTCATCCATGAAGCGGAAAAATCTTTCATGGGGAATCTTGCTGGAGAATATCTTGTCAATGGTAACACCTGTACGTATTGCGTAAACATGAGGTCTTGGAAACTCGTTAGCCATAACCAAATGTAGCCCGAAATGATATTTAAGTATGCGGTGTACCCCATCGGCACGTCTGAAAGTAGCTGTAAGTGCAGTACGGTATTTAGCCGGAATTTCCTTTAGGATAGGTAAATAGGTTTCAGCACCGATTCTATGGGCCTCATCCATTATCACGTGACCGACATTCCTTACCAGTTCCTCCGGAAGAACCCTGCATGAGAACAAGTCCATAACAACTATGGTAAAATCCTTGTCAACGGGAATCTCGGTATCGGAGCTGCCTATAACAATACTGGAACAGGTGGTCGCTTCGGATATTCTCTGCTGCCACTGTTTTGCAAGGTAGTAAGTAGGAACAAGTACAAGGGTCTGTTTTCCACGTTCAAGGGAAATCCACAATCCCATTATTGTATTATGTGTCACTGTTCCATCTTCCAAACAGTATCTATGATTACCATCCAACATAAAACCATAATAATCACCTTCTCCAATAGACTCTACGTTTATTGATGTTACATAAGGGTCTTTATTTATTACTCGTGGAGATGCCTTTTTTCGAGAAAGTTTGGTAGGAATTTGGTCTAAATTACCACTTATAAGCAACCTATAATATGTAACTCCCTTTATAAATTTCTCAGAAAGATGTGCACGGAAACCCAATGACCAACATAATGTCCGTATCTGTAAAATCAATGTCTTACGTTTTTGAGTAATTTCAAATCCTCCTTTAGTTAAACACCCATCAGTATCTAAAAGACCAGCTAATAATTGAAGTCTTTTACTCCGACTATTTATTAGATATATAGTAGGAATATGTTTATTATTTATAAGGTTTAAAGATTGAAACAAAACCAACAAATCATTAGTACCTCCATTTACCTTACGTACCAATCTAAAGATATTAGATTTATTCCTGATACCCTTAGAGAACTGCCTATGAATAGTAACATTAAGATTGAATTGTTTGGCAATATCTCGATAGTAGTGTACCAAAGCTCTGTCATTATAGTTACAAGTAAAAGAAACTTCTTTGGAAGTACCATCACCCAACCAAGCACCTAAAAGGTATGGGTCAAAAGGAACTTCTTTGTCCGAATACTCCACAGGAACAACATATCCATAGTAATATTTGGAATTAGTTTTATTAAGTGATAGGTAAGTAGTTAAAGGTAAATCTACCACTTTACCATAGTCTTTAGCATCCTTCTTACTTTTAAAACCTTGTCTAGCACCCCAAGGTCTATACTGTAAAGACAATATATGTGATTTATTTACTGTATAAGTAATACCTTTATTCTGAATTACTTTAAACATTTCCTCACGTCCACGTGCCAAAGACAGGACTTTTCTAGGAGTGGAATCATCACCCATTAGTTCATCTCCAACGACAATATCTTCCACATTTTTAACCGAACCATCATACATTAGTATCTTAGTACCCTTGCCATGACATTTACCGCTACCACATTTACCCTCAAGGAGTATTCCGGTACTTTCCTCAAGATGTTTCTTGTTTTCATCCCAAAAGGTCTGTTGGTAATCACGTAGTGCGAATCTGAATTTTCCGTCAATGTTTCTTCCCTCATTACCGTACTTTCCAAGTTCACCAAAATAGTAACGGGGTAAAACATAGCCGGAACCCTCACGTGATACATAACAGAGAGTCTTGGGTATGGTTGAATAGAATTTCTTATTACGTCCGAAACGTATCTTGTTCTGATATTCGGGATTGGGTAAGGTTAATGATTCAAGTACCTCGTCAACCGTACTACCCAAAGCTGTTATTTCAGCACTGCTTAAAATCAAGCTACTTCCAACTTCCATCTTCGCAATAAGTATTTAGAGTGAATAATTTCGTTTTTAATATTATATGATATATAAATATAAAGGCTAGACCCATCACTGGGTCCAACCTTAGATAAAGACATAGAGAATTAGCATCAAATACCAATACAAAGATACAAAAGTTTTTGAAACAAACAAATGCCGGAAAAACCTATTTTATCTTTATAATAAAGTAAAGCGCCAGATATGGGGGCATTATATTAACTGCACCGCCATCACCTGTGGATGTGGTTTCGGAAGCCGCACTTCTGTTGTCGTTACCATCCGCTCCCGAACCATTTTCCGCAATTTGGGTTTTGGAATAAGTTCCAGATTTACCGTTAGCCTTGGTGAAATTGTAAGACCTGCCGACATCCTTGTTTGTTCCGGAATATACGTGGGTATGCGGTGGAAGCTGTCTCTCAGTAAGCGTAACGGATTCATTACCTCCGGTAGAACCCAAAGTGTAGGCAGTATTAGGACCCAACGGGAAACGTCCGTCCATAAGCGGAACTCCTGAAATCTGTGCGAAATTGATTGAATATGTGGAACCTCCGGTCATTGTTATCGTGAATCCCAGTTCCTTACAGTAGGCAGACCATGCCGCAAATTCGGTATTGGCTGTGGCAGAACCCAACATAAGTCTGTGACAGGGAACGAAGCCATAAGGAATGGAGTTCTTTATATCCTCGATAGTGACTTTTCCCAAGAGGGATTTGTTCCACATCATTATACTTCCCACGGTAACGGTATTTATAATAGCCGTTTCCAGAACCTGTATTCTGCCTAAAAGAGGATTAACCACGGATTTCACGTAGTCCTGTATGGTAGACCTGTTAGGTATGGCGTAAATGATTGTGGCATCCTTTGTGCAGCGTGCCAGAACGGCTACCAAATTATTAAGCGTGGACGGGTCTTTTACAACCACTATGCTCTCGTTCTTGTACACCAACTGGTCTGCGGAAGCCATAGAAGTACCGTCTGAAAATGATGCGCCGGCAATTTCATGGCTAAAGTCCGAAGCATACGTAACTGTTTCAGTAGCAGCAGTTAAGCAAAGATAAACCCCACTCTCGCTAAACAATGAAACAGCCGATTTTGCCGGACTGAAAGCAAGACCTTTGGCTTCAAGATAAGTAAATGACGGTGTGATAGTCCAAGTATTATCCTCAACTTCCACTTTAAGTGAGAGGTCACTAACTACACCGATACGTTCGTCTATCCGGTCAGCCTGATACCTCATGCTCTCGAACTGCCGGTTCAAATCCGATGTGGTTATAAGGTTAGGGGAACCTCTGAAAACCGCACGGATAATTTTCTGCGTCTTATTGAACGCTCTTTCTATGATTGCACTCATACAAAATACGGATTTAGTAACGGATGAAAATAATAGCTGCTTGCCGTATTGGTGGTAATGTTTATGGTCTTGTTAGGACTGAAACCCAACCATGACGGAAGCACCTTTTTTATTGTACTTACAATAATATCCTTATATGAAGTACCGAAATATTTGCTGTTTATCGTAGCCGAGAAAGTAACCGCAGGATTTATTATATCCGAGTTACCTATAAGATAGAACTTGGGGTCTGTCGTGTCACCTACTATATGCCCTTGTATAAGGGAGTTGAGAAGCAACACCTGTGGGTCCGCATAAAAGGAATTGAAATTTACCGATACCGTTCCCAGTGTCATTACGCTAAGAAACAGTTCAACGCCTTTTTTGCTCCCTCTTGTGCCAAGGATAATATCCGCATTAAGAAGAAACTGCTGTATAACAGGTAACGGAAACTCCATAGGTATGAAATCAACCCCATAGTCACCCAGACGTTTAAGCAGCCAGTTCTTATCAAGGAGAAGTGCCGGATTATATGCACGTAATGAAGTGAAAATAATATCCGATTTCACTTCATTTACCCCATCCATCACGGAAACGAACTTTCTCGTATTGGGGTGTGCAAGCACCTGTTCCGGTATGTTACTTTTAAACGACATTTAATCTTACCTCCACTTTAGATGTGTCAATTGTACTGAAAATCTCCAGTTCTCCTAAACTAACTTCGGGAATTATTGATTCCGAACTTCCTGAAAGTTTCTTGAACGTACAGTTCTGAACTCCAGCAACAGAGGAACGGATAAGAATGTCCAGACCCGATTTGGTTATGCCCACTCCATACTCCGCACGTACCAAAGGATTGGTGACATCGCTTATCACCTGCAAGATACCGCTACGTATGGAAGCCATATCATAGCCGGGAGCGACAACAGCGTCCACTATGAATTTTGTAGCACCCAGTGCTGTAAGAAGATTCACATACTGGTTGTTTGCATGGTTAGCCTCATAACCGCCCATAACATAGGGAACAAATTCCGTATTCAGCGTGGAAAGCTCGGAAGAATTAAGTTCCGCGTTACCCGAAGTAGGAATAACCATGTAGCTTACCTGTCTACCCATTACCTTTACCTTGGACTTATGTACAAACGGGAAATTGTTGAGTGTCTTTTCAGCAATTTCCTCATTGATAACAGCCCGTTTTGTGGCAAAATAAGTGGGAGCCTTTTCACGTATGGCAGCGAATGTATCCGCGTCAGTACCTCCAGTGGAAGCCGTAAGCATGGTTACGGAAGTTGCGCTGCGTGATGCAAGGGAATCCAGTACGGAAGCGTTCTGGACAGACAGGTTTCCGTCAGCACCGCTTGATTTCCTGTACTCGACATGGATAGCCTTTCCTATGGGTGGTTTTATTCCATAAGTACCGTCACCGAAGAATATCCCAACGGAACCGTCCTCTTCCGGAATGACTAGGTAATGCGTGCTTTCGGGAGATGAGAACCCGAAATTGTTCACCCGTGTGTAGGTTATATTGTCAATAACCACGGAAATGCTGTTTATATCAATATTCTCCTTTCTTACCAGTACCGAATAACCGCTGAACATGAAATCCTCCGCATAAAGTGTACCCTCATGCAAAGTAATCTGTTTGGTGGTGCTGGCAGCATTTACAGGCAATGAAAATTCATCCCAGTTGGTGAATTTCCTGTCACCCACACTTACAAGCAGGTCGCCCCTGTGATATGTGGCAGCAGGTCCGGCAACGAATTGTACATTGAAACTAGCCGAAGCACTCTTACAGGTGATAGCCTGATAACCCATAGAGGATGCCTTGGAAAAAGCGTTGCTGTAAGAGCGCATTTTTCTTAATATACTCTCATTGGCAAAAGCATTGAGATACCAAAAGTCCTTTTCCGAAAAAATGGCGAACAGTTCCACTAGAAATTCCCCGAAATCCGATTCGCTGCGGTCAGTCCATTCGGGAAAAAGGGAATCAGCCAGAGAGTGGGCTTTCTGAACCATCTGTGACATGGTGGCATTTGAGAGCAAATCCTCTTCCGGAATTATGAGCAGTTTGGAATAGTTCTGCAATTTCTGCAAGCGTGCCACGTCAAGACTGGCGAAGTATTTTAAAAGTTCTTCCTTTGTCTGAGCCATAGTAAAGTTATAGTTTAAATTTGAAGCAAGTCACAACAGCAAATCACAACTGGCTATACGAAAGTCACATCATCAATCTTATTCTGTCTATCATCCGTAGATGTATATTCTATCTTCAAATGATATTCGGTCCTGTCGTTGGCGAAATAACCCACATCAATGGTCTTTACAGAAACGCCGGGAATGTATTTCTTGATTCCTTTTTGCAAGTTACCGATTATAAGTGTCCTGTTCATTACGAAAAAGGAAGCCGGCTTCTGTAAGAAGTTGACAAATTTTGCCCCGAAATCGGAAGCATAAATACGAAAGGTATCGAACACACAATAAAACCAAATACTGTCCTTATGCTTTTCAACTCCGGAAGTAAGGTTGAACTTGCCATCAACCAACAGAAACCTGCTTTGTAATCCTTTTAACATAACCACTTGTAAATGGTGACAAATCCACCGTTAGTAACCTTATCCTTGTTAGCCTCACGGATTTTATCAAATTCCTCATCGGTGAATTTCTGTACTTCAAGAGTTACCTCTTCATTGTACAGAATATCTGTAAGTTCATTGATTTTGTTCATTGCCGTGCGGTTCAAGGAATCGAATTTTTTCTTTTCCTCTTCCGTAGCGTCATTCTGCTGCACTTTTTCACTCAACATCTTGTATTCATCGGTACGGAATCCCTTAACGATAGTCTGTTGAGCCTTTTCGGCAGCGTCCTGTTCCTTGCATACACTAAGGGTGTTCTTCAATAATTTCATTGCCCCCTCGGAGGACAGGCTACCATAATGTAACTCTTTTAAGGTTGCAGCCAACTGGATGGTTTCTCCTTTTGTGAGCGTCAATCCTTTTTCTTTCTTAGTTTCAGCCATAATCAATATTTAGTTTAAATTTTCATTGTACTTACATCAATAGTGCCTACCTTTTCTCTTAAATCGGACAGGAAAGTATTGGCAACCTCTATAAGATTGGGCCAGTCCTCCGGAGAACCGCCTTCAAAATTTATACTCATTTGTCCATCTCTGAAAGAGCTGAAAGTCGCAAGATGTGTTCCATCACCTTTCTTTGTAATGTTACCTCCTTCAAATGTATTGAGGACGTTTCCAGAAATGTTGGCATTACCTGTACATTCATAGGTAATATCACTACCCGATACTCCGATAGTCGCCTGTTGTAACGAATTGAATTTAATTTCCATAATTTTTACTTTAGAATGTGCCTATATAACTCCACAAATATAATAAATTAAATCTGTTATCACCAAATTATTACCTGTCTTTGTTCCAACATCCATGGCAAGATTAATAAATGGAGCTGAATCGAGCCAGTTATCCTTAGAATGAAAAAGGATAGCGGTCCAGACCCAGAATACGTTACTACATAAAAATAGCCCACTTATTAGGTGGGCTTTTCTTTTTAATACATAACTACTTGATAATCTATATACCATTGGGTTACGTTTCCATAAGACGGAGGACTTCCTGCATCCACTGTGTCCATACGGGTGAAAGATTTTGGTATGTTGGCACATGATGGCATGGATATATTTCCTAACCATGAGCCTGTATAGGAACCGTCTTTAGCCCTCCACCTATATCGTGCATAAGGCCTACCAGTAGAAGCCACATAATTATTGGAAGTATTATTGGTAACGCTAAGCCGGCATTGTGCGGAAGTACCTCCGTCACCACCCACAAGGGAACCTGTAACGGCAAATCCCGAAGCATTGGCGGTAGTTTCTCCAATATAGATGTACAAACTCTGTGTAACAACTATGGGCTTTTTTACAAGTCCGTCAGAGGAACTGGGAATCATGCAGAGAACATTCCCGTTATAGTCGCAGAAATATCCTTTAAGATAAATAAATGTATCTCCAAAAACTATAAGCCCGTTTCTTAGTAGTTCCAAAGAAACCCTACCTGTATCGGCAATATCACTTACAGTGAATGTTCCAGAATCCACAAGAACATTGTTTTTATTGTAGACTTCTACCTTTATCTTCATGTTAGCCCATGTAAACCCACCTAAGATACTCCCCCAATTATATCTAGGGTCTGCCCAGTAAGGAGTTATTGTAAGCGTCCATCTTACAGCAGTAGAACTTACAGGATTAAGCAAAAGCTCATTGTCTATTGTAGGAGGCTTGGCGTTATGGTCGTAACCGTCAAAGTCTAATGCCCTGTACCATGTTTTCGGGGTATCATATACTATGGTCTTGTTTACTGAATCATAGATAAGACCCGGAAGATTGGCATTGTTAAAGTCTGGAGTATTGGCTTCCTTAGGTTTTATATAGCTCCATTTATTTATTTTCCCGTGGGCGTTGGAACAAAGATAACCCAAGTCATAACTACCTACTCCCAGTACGGGAGCTATATCAGCATCTATACCGACAGGTGCGGTAATCACTCCGTTAGAATGAGCCATTGTTACCTCCTTTCTCCAAAGCGGTTATATGACCCAGAACTAGGACAGTCTTGTCCTTTACATCAATAGAAGTAAAACGGGTGTCACCTTCAATAGTGACAGCCCCGCTTACATCATAGTCAGAGGGAATTTGCCGGCAAGCAATCAGCCCCCCCCCTGCTGCCGAGCAGCAGAGATTACCTTTGATTAATACATCCACTTTTTTCATAACTTATTATTTTATTGGTCGGGAGCCACCATGAATATGGAGCTGCCTATGTAACTTGCACTATTAAGACTTACCCACAATTTGGCGTTCTTAGCCTGAACCAATTGTGACGAAACCGATACTGTTATCTCCATTTCCTTGGTAGTGCCAGCAGGAACATCAAAATCGGATATACTGCCATATTGTTCTCCCATTACCAATGGGTCTTTGAAATCCTTATTTATAAAACGTGTCCGCCAAGCATTGTTCCTGAAAGTGATTGTACCTGACGAACTGTTTCTTACTCTTATAGTAACCGTAGTATTTCCAGCTATTGATGGAAGTAGTCCGGCAAGCACGGTAATGCTTACATAAGAAGAAATAATCTCTATTGACTTACTTGATAACAAAGGTATTGAATAGCAGTCATTGGCTACATCAGAAGCGTCCTGCTCAAGAATTGCCGTACAGAGAAAAGGGTAAACATCCCAAGTTCCCGTAGGCATACCATAAGTTATCATTTCCGCCATAGCATACCCACTTCCTATTTTATTTTTTGCCGTAACTCTTCTACCCTGATTTCCACTACGTTGTTTCGCATATATTCCGAAATAGCAATCCTTTACGGTTGAAATATCCCCTATGTTAAGCTCATCCAGCAATTGGGAACCTTCTGAGGGCATCATAATGGTACATGAAGCAGTGAAAGAGCTACTTGTGAATTGGTTTGTAGCCTGAGAGGGAACAAGAAAATTGCCAATTGGTGCTCTGGCTTTATGATTATACCCATCAAAATCTAAGGCACGAAATGGAAACTTACCACCTGTCGGTGGGGTGTATTCCCATCCGTTCATACTTCCATTTGCCCAATTAACGGAATCCTGATAACTTGAAATTCTTTTAGGCATTATACCACAGTTACCATCCCATCCTTGCCACCATTTTTCATTTTCACCCGGTGCAAGACTTTCGTAACGTACAGGCTTGTACCGTGCCCACGGGTTTATTTTTCCATGAGCATTGGAGCATAAATACCCCAAATCATAACTTCCCACACCCAAAACAGGTGCTATGTCGGCATCAATGCCTACGGGTGCAGTTATTTTTCCATTAGAATGTGCCATATTTATTCATTATTACTGTTCCAGTTACTAGATTCCAGAAGATTTTCAAACTCCTTTGAGCCGCTTTCATACACAGGGTATGGAAATTCCGTTTCAGAATCCGCGGAAAGGAGCATGGGAATCCTCTCCATGACTTTCTCATAATGCAGCATTATTGTTTTTCCGTCAACGGAGTGCCGCATCTCACTTATTTCTTCGGGAGAAAATATTTCACCCAAATCACTTTTCGGTATAACTGTAAATTCCATGTCAATTTACTTTTAGAGGAAAAACATAGGGAAACACCCCGCTTTGAGGGGTTCCATTTATCATATTATCAATAACCCAAGTTATCAAATCCTGCTCGGTGAATCCGTCAGTTTCCTTGGTAGGAACTGAATCGAATCCTATGGAGTTGTAGAAAGCCAGGTTTGCGAAATAACCATTATGCTGATTTACGCTGAAATAAATGGGTGATATTGTATTATTTGCATCTGAACCTTCATTTACTATTGTAATTATCTGTTTTTTATTTACCAAGTCATTAGCCAATAATAGACTATTCAGATTTCCGTCAATATACGTAACACCATTTTCGTTTCTCTCATTATAAGCTATCTTATCTGCCTGATTATATATGTTGAACTTTCTCCATCCCTGTTTGGTTTGGTCATAAAATATCTTGTTCAATGAAAACGGGTTACAAGTATAGAACAGCATCTTAACGCCCTGCTGCAAGTTCTCCACAACACCGTAATCATCCACTCCATCAGTTACTAGGGAGTTGGGATAGAGTTCTTTTAATTCTATCATTACATCTGTATCCGGTGTACTGTAATCATCCGAATACAATTTAAATCCGTATGGTACAGCAACATCACCCGAACCAAATTCATATTCGCCATCCTCATATATAGACTTGTCTGATGGAGCAACATCACCCGAACCAAATTCAAGTCTGTAACCACTTTTCATCCCAGTAACAGTAGCTTTGAATTTAACCTTAACTGAACCTGTAGCAGTGTACAATCCAGAACTAGAACCTTTAAGCATGGGGTTATATGTGTGGTTATTTATAAGATTTCCATGCTGAGGTGATGAAATCCATATAGAATTATCGGAGAAATTAGTTTCATACCCTCCCACACCGCTCATTGCCGCGAACAGGAAATTGTTAAGTTTCAGCGGCCTGTTGTTTCCACTGAAATCCTGCAAGTATGGATTGGCTTTTAGTATCTCGTTTGTGGGAACGGATTGTCCTGACGGGAGCTGGGTAATGGTGATATTACAAGCACCTGCAATATTCCCGTTTCTGAATGACAAATTACCTTTTACGGTTCCTAATGGCGGAATATCATAGGTTCCGTCTGATGTGATATTGACTAATTTTACATCAGCACTATATCCCCAGTATAATTCCTGCCCGTCAACTATACCTTTCACTTCCACTTTCATTCCTGGAAATTTTTTTGTTTGGTCAGGAATGTAGCACTTTACTGTATCGTTCAGTGTGACAAATCTAGTTATGACAAATGAGGTGCTTGTTATAATTATATCAGCATTTACAGAGGGATGCGGTCTCCAGTCATTAAAGTTTTGGCTGTATGTATCCACAGGCTTTGACATATCATACCAAAACACCATGTGTTCTTTCACCCATTCGTCTATGGATGGCTTAGGTGGCATCACACCTCCAAAAACTCTTCTTATACCAAGAAGCCCGAAATTAAACATTCCCTTCATAAAGCGCAATTATTTCAGAATCCGAACCCCTTGCGGTAATATATCCGGTAGCGGTAAGATTACCCGTAACCTCTACATTTCCCTTAATCAATACATCTCCCTCAATGACAACATTCCCAGTAATTTTACCATCCAGGGGAATCCATTTATATTCCTTAATTACTTCCGCTTTGGGAAGTTCCACATGGAATACTTTTGCCAGCCAAATAATTATCTTTTTCATATAATGGTTTTTATTTGTTCCAAATATAACAATATTATCCAAAAAGTGCAAAAAGCAATCCCTGTTTATGCACACAGGGATTTTTCAAGCTCCTTAACTCTCTTATTGAGTCGAGCTACTTCTCTTTTCAGTTTTGTGACTTCATCATCAACTTCTTGCAAACCTTTCCATACAACGGGGATAAGTCTTTCATAATCTATGGTATAGTAGTCATTGAAAGCGTCTTTCACCCACTGACTATAACCGCCGGAAAGCAAATCCTGTGCGATAAGACCGTAATTCCAGTTATCATGGTTGAATACTTCGGAATTTTCCTTGGCAATAGCGTTCCAATGATATTTCACACTCCGGAATTTACGGATAATACCCATAGCATCATAACCCTGTATATCGGTTTTCAGTCTTATATCGGAAGAGGATGCCTTGGCTGTAATTGCTCCGTTTGCTGTAATATTAGTTGCAGCATGGAAATTGTTCGCTGTGACACGCCCTGTACGGCAGTTCACTGACATGGCTATCTTGTTCTGATACGTGCTAGAACAAGTAGTAGTAAATGAAACGCCATACCATGAATCTATGACAAGATTTGATAAGGTCGAACTTCCAACCTCATTTCCATTGTCGTTCCCACTATGCCGGATATTCGCATTTGGTGTGGAAAAATCAATACGGGAAAATCTAGTTGTGCTCGGTAACTTCAAATAACAGTTTGAACCTCCGTTTACACTAACTCCTTCTCCAGTATAGGCAGAATGGTAATCCTGTATATAGAACGTTCTTGCAGTAGTCCATACATCCGCACTAGAAGCCCTACTGTCAGCCAGCGTGGAAGCACCTCCAGCCGATACAGCCACAGACGTGTTGGATGTGGATTGCAGATTTTCCCATGCAGAAACGTTAGCGCCATTAGCCCAATATTGATATTGTATATGCCCATTGTTATGTGAACTAATCTGGCGCACCTGCAATTCAAAATTGTTTGTTCCTACACGTACAAGACGAATGTTATCCATTCCTTTTGCAAATGTAGGAAGATAAAGACGTGCCGAGTTTACGACACTTCCTACACCGCTGCCGGAAGAGGTTTCTACACCTCTCATTTGGAATATGGCACAGAAGTGGTAATATCTTACTTCTTCCTGTGCATAATTTCCATAAGCGTACCATATCTGACCCCAAACCGTTACTGACCGCCAAGGTCCAGTTCCCGATTCAGAACAAGCGAATATCTTTTTCCAGCCATTATCAGTACCACCTAGAGCGAACTGTAATGAATGAGTAGCGGTGGAATTATAATTTCTAGGTATATCCATTATATGCCAATCATCCAACAAGTCCGCATTTAAATTGGTATTCCATGTAGTAGAAGAACATTGGTAAGGTGCGGTTCCTGTACCTACAGTGGATTTAAAGTACCCGTCAGTTCTTGTATTTCCAGCAACATGAAGTTTTTCACCCGGAGAATTAGTACCAATACCTGCTAATCCACCACCAGTACACATAATCAAGTATTTTCCCGAATGGTGCTGTAAAAACAAATGGTGGTCATATCTGTTTATCTCTCCATTATATGCAGCATCATAATTGCCTGCACTATCAACTCTTCCGATGCATATTGTACTTTCTTTAATACCCCCTGCTACATTAAGCGCACCTGTTCTTACATTCAGCCACATGGCATTGTTTCCTTGTCTTACACCGCTGGTAGAATCTACTGTAGGATACCAACCTATACCATACCATGATGCAAAACGTAAGTTCGCATCGGTTGAAGAAGCTGCGTCTGCTCCACCATGAATCCAAACACCCGAAGTTTTAACCACTCTAGTACCCCAACCCATATTAAAGCCTTTGGTATTGTTCATCGTTAAATCCCCTGTCATGGTGTCACCTGCTTTCTTGACATAACGGCTGTCAGCATAATAATAATAATTTACGCTATCCAAGAACATTCTCCAAGGTCTTTTATCATTACCCCATCCACTTCTGTATTGAATGCCATTAGAACCATACTCAGCCGATGAAGAATGATGGTTATACCATATATCAAATCTAGCATTAGCAGAGGGCAAAGATATAACAGCCCCGTATATATATGGACTACTTGTCATTCCGTCCGGCTTTGCATTATTATATTGTCTTATTCCTATCTGTGACCACAAAGTATTATATCCGTCAATACCATAAGTATCTCGGTATCTTAAAAACGAATTTTCATGCAGCCCGTCAAGAAGGTCTGCATTAAGATTGGCATTTACAGTAGTAGACACGCATTGATAGGGTGATGTTCCTTGTGGTGCTTTTGCTATGAACCGTCCTGTATTGTAAAAGAACATATTTGCATCCCCTGCTTCCAATGAATCATGCTTGCTGACAGCAAGTCCATGTCCGGGAACAAATGTATCATACCATTCATGACGTAACATTACTTCTTGATCGGCAGCATCACATCTGAACCAAATACCTTCTCCTTGATTCTTTGCAGTAGAACCTGTTGACCTTATTACAAGCTGTTTGTTGTAGGTTGAATTCTTTATTGTCAGTACACCGCTCATGTTAATGCTACCTACGCCCGTCATATCTCCGCTTACGTTGGCTGTACCGTTGAAAGGCTGCCCCCAAAGGGTACGGGAGGTGACTAATCCTGTGGAGCTTATATAATTATCATAACTCGCAGCAGTTAACCCAGAATTAGCCTGATTAAATGCGAATTTTAGCTTAATATTACCCGTTGTATTGGCATTGTTAGTTGTTATGCTATCATAGTTTTGTAGTATAGTAGAAGCCCATCTTCCATAGTTATTTCCACCTTCAACTTTTATAAAAATATACGCCTTATTATTTTCTACTTTGTAGTAAACGCTTCTCACATGAGAACCTACCCTACTCATTACATTAACAGAGCATTCTGGGCTTTTGTTACCATTATTATCATTGTTTGTACAAGCTATATGTAACTGTAATGCTGAATAGTGTTTATGTCCCCAAAATTCATTTGACAGTAATACTACATACGTGCTATATATAATGTTTATGTCTATTTCGGCTATAAGCATAATATGTGTATCTCCACTGACATAAGCAGTTCCACTAGTAGAAGCCGAATAGTTGCTGTGTATAAACCCAAACTTGTTATATCCTTCAAGATAATTGCTATTTAAATTATTAACAAGTGTATTGCTTGAAACTATCAAAGGTGATAACCCTGTGGCGACAGTTGACTTTAATTGCTGCGTAAATGTTTTCTGCCCCGTAATAGTTTGGTTGGTGGATAAAGTCACCCATCTACCGTCCAATACGGAAGTAGGGATATGACTTGCGTCTATGACTTTACTTGAATCAGCCTTTTTCAATTCAGCCCACATCTGATTTACGTTGAAAGAATCAATGGTTCCGTTCACCCATTTTTTTGACGCAGCGTCGTATTTCAATGCCTGTCCGTTTACAGGGTCAGTTATTTCCACGTCATTAAGGCTATCAAGAGTTCCGGTCTGTGCTCCGGACATGGACACTCCTTTAGCGGACAGCCAATCAGTAGAATAAAATCCCACAGGAGTTGTACCGTCTTTTTTAATCACGTACACGGCATTGTTCGCTGCATCCCATTTCAGATAGGCATCTCCAATCTGCAATGATTCGGAAGCCGAAAGGAGTTTAGCCGTAACATTTTGTGAAAACACACCATTTACAGAATACACATTACTCCATCTGTTAGCGGTTCCTCCCAAAGCAGAATTTGCGTCTGTACTTGGAAGAACGCTTGAAGTTTTCATGGTTGCGGAAAAAGTTTTCGCCCCACTTACAGTTTGAGCTGTAGCAATAGTTACATATTTCCCGTCAGCTTCGGTTTTAGTATATGCATCCGTAATACCATAGCCGGCAAGAGTAGTAGGTTTCCCAGTGGTTATCTTAGACCAGTCAAGGTTAGGTATATCCGTAGCGGAAAGGTTTGTTCCCGAAGTAACTCTTCCGTAAGCATCTACCATAACCTTGGTGTACGTACCTGCAACAACTCCCGAAGTACCCAGTGATAAGGTTACATCGGAAGTAAGAGCACCACCGCCGGACAAACCAGTTCCGGCAATGACTTTCCGTGAGGATGTTACGTATCTGCTATCAGCAGCACTTTGTGTAAGATACTTATTAGCTGTAAGGTATGAATATAGCTGGCTCTCATTAAGACCAGCATCTCCCGCTCTCCAATGAGTTCCGTCAAATACCAGTGCCTTTCCGGCAGCAGCACCTTCAACACCGTCCTCAGTGTCATTAGCCAAAACGTCAACCAGTTGGTACAATGTGGAAGCCCCTCCTGTACCACCGCTTCCCTTTGACACTCCTTTAGCAGATATGTAATCGACACCCCAAAAACCGAAATTAGCCCGTATGGACGCAATTGTCTTTGTATCGTCAGACGGGTCAACCTCATTACCCGAAGCATCCAGTGCAGTGAAAAGTTTGCTGAACGCTGTTTTGTCCATTTTACTCTGCAATATGACCGCAAGATTATCACTTTCCTTCATGCCTTGCAGGAAAACTTCAAGCTCAGACCACTTGTTTATAATATCATCCGCATCACTTCCGGTAAGAAAGTCGTTAAACTTGGTATTCAGTGCATCAAATTCCGATTTGGTGGCAAATGTGCTCCCTTTGGTGAATGTAAGGGAACGCCCGTCAGAACCTTTTGTAACATCCGTGACCGCATTACCCGAACCTATAACCGTTACATTGGTAAGCCCCGAACTTGCAAGTTTCCAAATCTCATTTATGGTGAAAGCGTTGAAAGTAGCCGAATTGTCGTTGTTGTCAAACGTTCCTCCCAGTGATTCAAATCCGTAGACGAGGTTGATAAGACCACCACCTCCGCCACTTCCGCCGGAAGATTTTCCCTTTGCGGAAATCCAGTCCACAGACCATAACGCATAATTGGCACGTATATTTGTTATAGTGCTTAGCTTTGATTCATCATTTAAGTCAACATCATTTCCATCCTTATCCAGTGCGGTGAACAGATTGCTTATTCCGGCAGCGGTTTTAGGTTTGTCCGCATACCATTTGTCACCGTTAAATGTGAGTACGCTGCCTTTTGTAGCACCTGCCACACCTGTTATATCAGCATTTTTCTCCACGTCAAGCAACTGGTACAGGGCTACTGCACCTCCACCACCGCCTCCTGTTCCTCCATCAGATATACCTTTGGCAGACAGGAATCCCACAGACCACAGGGAATAATTGGCACGTATGGCATATATTTCCGCATTTTCATCATCCGGATTCACTTCATTCCCCTCTTTGTCAAGGGCAGTAAAAAGTTTGCTGGAAAGACCTCCCTTATTGGGCATACCTCTCCAGAAACTCCCGTCAAATGTAAGTACATAATCCTTTTCCGCACCGAGTACGGCATCCTTGGTATCATTAGGGCTTACATCTATCAATTGGTACATGGCAGCAGCACCCCCACTTCCTGAACCTCCACCACCCGGTGACACTCCTTTAGCGGACAACCATCGGGTAGTATATGCAGCACCTTCAATTACAAGTGCATCATTACCTTCATCCCAGTATAATCTTCTTCCCGCAATACGTATTCCCTTACGGAAGTCCTTTTCACCGAAAACTTCTTGGTCGCCCTTTATTGTGACGTAGTTATCCGAAAGGTATTTTTTCAACAAATCATCAAGAGTTACGGTAACATCACCACCGCCACCACCTTCACCGCCGGAAGAGAATCCCCATCGCTGGAGAAGTTTTTCCGTATATACGGCTATGTTGGTTGACAGCATATCTGTAACTTCGTCAATGACCGTATCATTAGACCTGCTTGAATCGGTATCGGAAGCACGCTTTAAAAAGGTGTTCTTGAAATCCTCTGCAAGTTCCTTCTGGTAATCTTCATATAACAGTGCAACAGTTTCCATTATTTGTTTATCTCTAAGCGTTCTTGTTTAAGTTCCTCCAGCTTCACTTTCGTTTCCTGTATTTTCTGTATGGTATCCGGGAAGAACATCTGCGGACCCATCATCGTATTGGTCTTTGCCTGTAACAGATGCTCAAGGAGATTATCAAACAGGTTCATAACCTTGAGCATCAAATCGAAATCGGAAGATTTTGCACCTTTGACGGGATAGAATCCTATAATAAGAGGACGGGAAAACGAATCCCGCTCATAAGAAACTAGGGCAATGAAATTGTCCTTGTTCTCCAACAGCCATTTCTGTGTAGGTACGGAAGTGGACGTACCCACATTAATCATGGGTGCGTACATTTCCTCACCTGTACGGGCTTTTACCTGTATTCTATCCCCGTCACTTTTTCCTGTAAGTCTGTAAAATTCAATCATCGTATAAATTCTAATTCGGTACTGGTTCCATTGGAATCCCACACATGGCGCAAGGCTCTTAAAAAATAACGGCTGGTATGGTTTGTTGTGTCATACCGTAGTATTCCGCGTATCGGATAAGACCTTTGGGAGCGTATATCCAAATCCTGATTAACCGTAGCTTCCACGGTTATTCCGAAAAACGCACGGTCAAAAACAGCGGTTTCCGCATCCACAATCTTGGTCTGCTTGTAATAGTAACGTGCATATTCGGGTGATTCCTGTTTAATGGGAACGCCACTGCTCCACTTCATATCGGTTATTCCCGAATTACGTATCTTGTCAGCCAGTTCGGGATTGGTACGGTTTATGTATTCAACCTTGGCTTCATCAAGTTCATACATATAGATAACTTTTCTGCCGTTTTCCTCACCGATTTCACTTACCTGCATTTTAACGTCACCCGTTTCCATATCCACGTCATAGGATGAACGAACCACAGCATTGGCTTGGTCTATATCCTCGGTAACGGAAACGCTTCTCATTATACGTGGACGGTTCCACCTTGTGTCGGAAAATCTCTGTACTTCGGAAGCGTTGACATTTTCCACTTTCAATTTGTCACCCTGCAAAGGATATACAAATGAAATCTCATCATTAATCGTATTCGCAGCCCTGTTTATATCCACGAAATAGAAGTATTCCGTACCGTCACGAACCTCCGTCCATATTGTGCATCCATAGGACTTTGCCAAAGATAACAAGAATTTCCAATCGGAGATATTTTTTTGATACCTAATATGTGTGGAAGTGAATGTTTCCCCTGCTTTTGCAGAGGGCAGCGATATTTCGCCCACTACCATACCACACTCTTCCACTATTCCGCGTATAAGGTTTTCCAACGTTATGGTTGTTCTTCCTTTGGCAAAAGGACGTTTGCTATTAGGGTCGGGATAAGTGAAATTATTGTAGGTGTCCTTTCCCATCTGGTTAAACGAGTACCCCATACATTCTACCCGGAAACGTATTTTACCGTTATCCGGACAGTCAAGGTATATACGTGTGACAGTGCCGGAGAAAACTTTCCGCACTCCTTTACCGTCACCATCGTAGTAACCACCGAAAAGGACAATCCACATTCCTAGGAACATACGGTAAATAAGGACATCCGCGTGCTTGTCAACTGTAAACGTCAGCTTGTTAATCAAATCCGCGGTTTCCTCATATACCACAGGATATGCGACACATTCCTCTATATCCATATAGGAAGCGAATTTATCGGCATTGTATCTCAATCCCTTGGAAGAGAACTTGTCATTACCTTGCGGACGGCTGTCACGTGGGTAAAGACGAATCTTAAACTGAGGTTGTATCGGTTGGAACATTGCTGTATTTTGTTGTTAGAATATCACTATCTCTTATTATCACTCTGGGAAGCCGGATAATATCACCCGTTTTCCAATCATCGGGCATACGTGGTGGGTTGTTATCCGCAATGTACGTCCACATATATTCAAGACCGTCACCGAAAATCCTTGCGGCTATCGTGTACAGATTTTCGTGAGCCTTTATAACGTAGTTGTACCACTCATAAGTTATGCTTTTATCCTTTACGGGATAATGCAAAACCTTGCCCCCCAAAAACTGGGAAACAAGGTTCTTAGTATTATAAAAATTAGGGCTTATCATTTTTCGGGTATCATTATATGTGTTAAACTCTGGTACTCAAACACTCCTATTTCCACATCCACCGTTGCCCTTATGGGCGTAAGGTCCGAATCGAACAATGTGTAATTTACAGGAGCGCTTTTCAAAACACCTTCCAAGTATATCGGACCCAGTGCGAACACAAGCGTAGCCGGTGGTCTGAACTGGTTCATTGAAACAACTCCTCCCTGTGCGAATTTGGGGGTTTCCTCATTATCCACTGGTGCTGGATAGAGGAAAGACTGTAACAGTTCCACTTTGTCAAGCACCCCTCTCTCATGCGCACGTGTACGGGAATACGCTCCCGAACTGGTCCACTGGAAAGCGTTCTTGTTGGTACTGGTTCCGTCAATCTGGTCGGCAAGAACATCCGGACGGAAAGTGGCAATATGGCTTTGCGGAGTATCATCCAAAAACAATTGGAAACTTATTATCCGTTCACCCCCATTGCTCCAGTTATAATCGTTGTACGGTAATCCGGCATAAGGACGTACCTCATATTCGGTAGACTTATTGTCGGATATGGTCTGTGGGTTGAACTGGAAGAAATAACCTTTTTCCCACAGGCTTTTTTTCAAATCCTCGGAACTGATTATTATCCCACGTGTAAGCGTGTAACCTCTGTGGTTTCTTCCGGCATCACCCGAAAAAGCATTTGACGTTCCACTCCGGAAAAGGGAGTAGAACGGTCTGAACATTGTAGATGAAAATATTTCCGGCATTATACACCTCCTCTTATTCTGTTATCACGTTGAATATCACTAAGAATACGCCTTATCTCCTGTGCAAGGCGTCTTTCATCAATATTCTCCCCCTTTTGGACAATAATCTGTACCGCCCCATTTCCCAATACTACACTCTGGTTTTCAGTAGTGTTCTGACTTACAGGTGGAGTTCCTGAAATAATCGGGTTAGGTGTAGGTACTGAATCCGTAGGAGTTACAGAATTTCCACCCCAAGTATAGTCACCAAAACCATGCTTGTTTGCCAAATCACGGGCAGCATCAGCAATATCCCTGTTAGTGTTCCGTAGAAAATCAGTGTTTCTGAAAAAATCCACCGCACCGATAGCAGGGTTAAGAGTTCCTGCCGCCCATTTTACCATAGGCATGATAAACTTGTTTATCTTACCGATAGGGTTTATGATGTTTTCCCTCATCCACTTTACAACAGAGTTGTTCTTAAATGCATCCCACATGGCATTTATATTGGGGATAAGACCTTTCACCGCTTCGGAAACAGGGTCTATGACGTAATTGATAAAACCGTCTTTCAATCCTTGCCACCCGATTCTTACTTGGGTAAACAACCATACAAAGGAGTTCCAAACAATCTGTATGGATTCCTTTATTCCGGAGAAAATACGGTTTATGAAATTCCTGAATTTCTCACATTTTGCGTACAGAACCGTAAATGCGGTTGTAGCCAGTATTATCCAGCCTACGGGATTGGTTGCATTTAGGGCAGTCCATACGGCTGTTATTATAGCCGGGAGATTTCTCAATATCGAAACGACAAAGAGAAGCGAACGTCCTATACCGCCTACGAATTTTCCTGTGGCGGTTATTTTCATTATGCTGAGTAACGTGTCAAGGGCTGCTTTGAATCCTGTCTGTGTAACAATACGGGAGATAAGTTTCAATCTGCTCCAAAATGTTGTAAGGTATTTACCCAAGGTAAGAGTAACCCCACGTTTTCCACCAAATAACGGAATCGCCATCAGTGCGGCACGGAAAGCCTTTACGGAAGCAATGGCAGCATTGCTTATGACAAACACACTCTTCAAAGCCTGATATGCGATAAGCAATTTAAGAACTGTCTTTATTTCCTCCTTGTATGTTTTGAAAAATGAAACAACCCGTAGTTTCCAAAACTCCAATACGACTACAAGTGTCCTCATTCTTTCGACAAAGGTTTCACTTGTACCGAAAATAAAGTTAACCGCCTGTTTAGCCTGTCTGCCCAACCATACCATTATATGACCGATTTGCCGGACAACCCAGCCGAGAACTATGCCCACACCTTTTCCGTACTGTACGATACTTTGGTAATTTCGTGCGAAAGCATCAGCCACGGATTTAAGAGCGCCCACAGTTTGCCCGTAAAGACTGTTAGGGTCATTCGGTTTTCCCACAATACCCGTGAGGAATCCCTTCATATTGGCATTTAACCTTTTCATTTGGTCTTGTATTGTGAGAAAGTCGTTTTTGATTAGTTCCTGCAATCCCTTATGTTGCTTTACGAAATTAAGCACTGCCTGTTGGCGCTGTATAGTGTTGGCACGATATTTTTCAAAGTACCTTGTTGACCTCTGTGTCATTAGACCCATATCAACTAGAGCCTGCATATTTCCCTGTATTCCCTGTGATATGGCGTTTGCGAACTGTGCATAGGATTTTCCCGTAGCATGAGCCGCCTTGTTTATAAACTCGAAGTTCTCCCCTACTTTCACTCCCACAGCCATAAGAGAGTTCATGCCTCGTAGCTGGTCGTCAACGGAGAAGAACGACTGTCCTTTTATAAGTCTGTTCTGAGCCGCCTCCATAGCTTTCATGGTGGAGAGGATGCCACCGAAGCGGAGGGAATTTTCCCGTAATGTGTCAACGTACTTCTCGGCATTAGTCCTTAAAGCATAATAGGCTGATGCCAGCGTAAGCGTAGCACCAGTCAATCTCACCAATTTGTTTACTGTACTTTGGGCTATGGTAATTCCGAAATCATACGTGAATTGGGAATTGTTGCCCGATGTTGCTCTAGGTATTGCCATAACTATTTTTCTTCATTTTGTTTTTGTTCCTTTCTGATAAGGTCCATTTCCATGCGGAATATTTTATCCCTTTCCTCAGAATCCATACACATTATACGGGAATAGTCCTGACCCAGACGTTTCATAAGAATATATGCCTTTGACGTTAAATCGTACTGATTATCCTGTTCCTCCGCAGTTTCTCTAGGTAAAAAAAGAGCACCCTTTTGCATAGCCCATTGGGTAAACTGGGGGTACTCTTTATGCCAAAAGTGATAATCAGACGGAGAAAACGTCATTCCGAGAAAAAATTGCTCACGTCCATTACCATAGGAATCTCACGGGCTTCCGAGCAACCGCAAGGCTCGTAATAGGCAAAAGGTAGAGTAGGAAGATATTCCATCAATTCATTTCGGATAGTTCTCAAGTCAATACCATCCAGATACTCGTTGAACATCTTGAGTCCGTAGTAGGTATGAAATTCAGAGGGGAGCACGTCAGTTACTTTTCCCTTTTTGTCCACACACTCGATTCTTTCAAGACAACTCATTGCTATACGCCGCCAAAAACCTATGCTATCAGTAAAATATTTCTCGTGGTTTATGGCATCTTCAAGCAATGGAGGTCTGAACACGAAGCGGTTGTATGTACGCTCGGTTATGCCTGCATACTCTTCTCTTGTTGTAATCTTCGGCAGTACGGGAGGACGGAAACCCCGTTTCAATTTAACTGGAATCTCATCGTAGTTGGTCATGGTTTCCATTCTTTCCTTCACTTCCGGCAGATAATCAATTTTGTCCAAATCAATATCCGCAAGCAGACGTTTTCCGCAATACTTGCAGATTATTTCCTGTTTTGGAAAGAAAGATACCCACACCCTTCTGTGAATCTCAACCATAAGGGTATTGATTTCGGACATGGGTAACTTTCTAACGGCACTCGGAATAGTAACAGAGCCTTCTTCAAGATACTTCTTGCGTACTTCGGCTCCAATCTGAATGTTCCCTATACTTTTTACGGCTGCGGAAACGACATTCCCCTGCCAAGTATAGGGTTTTTCAGATAATCTTTTCAAAAATATCTTTTCAGCAACACCATTAGTCGATAACAGTTCTACGTTTGTATGAATCTCACCGTTGATTCTTAATCCTACGGGCAGTTCAAAGAATAAATTTTCCATATTACGATTAGTGTTTTTAAGTTAGTTACTATTTACGCACCTACTGGAATAATATCCCAGCCATCACAGGTAGCTCCGTAGGAAACTGTGAATTTCTCTTCGCTGGAAATATCGAATGTAGGATAATTTGCGGACAGGAATCTGAACCCCTCGAATACGATAGTGAACACTTCCTTTCCGTTGTGCATCTTGACAGCCTGAACAGGCAATTTAAGTCCGTTTTCAATCATCTGGTTTACCAGTATTTCCAAAGCACGGTCAGTAACGTTACCTTGGTATGAACGGGTAAGCGTCATTTCTCCGTAATCTGTCAACTGTGTGGAGAACTTGTATTTACGGTTTGTTCCTGCATCCACGGTTTCTACCGTACCCGACTGTTTCTGCATACCTTCCAAAGTTTCAAAGATAGCATCACTCATAATGCCGGGAACAGGAATGTTCAAGTACCACCCGTTGGCTACATATACATCTTGTGGTTTCTGTGGTTTCATATTATTCCTCCGTTTCCGTTGTTGTTAATACACTGTCATTTCTTAACAATGAGATATGGACACTTTCCGTACATTCGGTAGGAATCCACAAAATATCAATGTTAAGCAATTTTCTGTCCTGAGTATTGGGATTGTTGCTCTTGTCACAGATACCTTGGTATGCAGTGTCAAAATCAACGCTTCTTTCCAAAGCACCGTTATCATATTCGGTCTTGAAGAAGTTTCTGGCTTCCACAAGAGCCTCACGTTTAAGTTCGGGAGTATTCGGTTTCTGTTCCAAGAAACGCATCTTGGAATTAAGTGAACGTACATAGTAGGAAGTCTGCAATCTCACATGAATACTCTTGTACAAATCATTGGTAGAATAAGTACGGGAACTTCCAATGTAATACCCTGTATTCTCAACGTACTGGATAATGTTACATGAGAACTGTTGAACCAGCTTATTAATAACCGTCTGTGACAGTCTTTGCGGAATCATCTCCATAACATTGTTGAACAGGGAGTCAATTCCTGCTGGTGGAATATGGATAAAGTCACCCTGCAAATAAGGAGTACGGATAAATCCTGCACCCAATACAGGACCCATTACAGGAATCATAACAGGGTTTCCGCTATCATCCGGAACCGTACACCATTCCATATAGCTACACAAGTAACTGATGCCCGAAGTCTGGAACTCCATAGCGTACAATTCGGCAGTACCTTCATCGGCATTTAACGGCAAATTACAGATACCTATGGCGTTTTTCTGCTCCTTACAATAAGCATGAAGAACTTTAGCCATAGAAAGTGAATGGTATTCAGTTACTCCGATAATCTGAACATCGAATCCGTCAAACGCAGCAAGACCCGTAGGACTGTCCGTAGTACCTCCCGGCTTGTAATCGTTCTCCGTGATTTCACCGTCAACACCGTTTGCAAGTTTGGCAACAAATGTCTTATCCTCACGCACCTTTACAGCAGCACCTTCCACAGCGGTAATGGCACGGCTGGTAAGTGTCAGTTTTGTCGCTGAGGATATTGCCGAGATAGTACCCACAAGTTTTCCATTGGTATCATACAGAACGTTTCCGGCTTTCAATGAAGTGAATGTGGTTCCCGAACCTGTAACTTCATTGCTTGAAGTATTGGCGGTTACAGTGCCGGTTACATCCTTGAACTTCATTTTTTCAATTTCACCGTTGAAAGTAACAGTAACATATTTGCTCACTTTGTTTACTGCATCCTGAATTTCAGCCAATGTTCCGTAATTGTACTGTTCGGGAGTATTGGTCTTGTATTGTACGATAAGAGAGAACATATCTCTTACCAGTGACCCGTAGGAATACAGGGTAACAGTGATTCCGTTAGCCCATGCTCCGGGGTCTGGAGTACCTTTATAGGCAGCATTAACCACCATAGTTACCGAAGAACCCGAATCCAAATTCACAGTAGCCGTAGCAGCCTTTGCGGTCACAGCCACCATTCTGGCAAGGTAAAGGGTAACAGGTGCATCCCCTGCTTCATCAAAGATACTCTTAACAATACGAGGTCCATAAAAAGCATCATTCTGTCCTCCGAAAATCACATTGAAATCTTCCATAGATGTAATCTTGGTAGCCTTGAAAGCACCACCACGATTAAATTGTCCGGCAAGACCAATGTTTCTCTTGGAAGCATCTCTAAAAGGGGAAACACCATTGTTTACACCCTCGGTAATTGTTAAACCTACGTTTGCCATTTTTCTTGTTTTTAAAATTAATTATCTATTTAAAAATCACTCCTAGGACAACTCCCAAAAGTGTTGCACCAACTCCCACTTTATACAGGTTTCTCCTGTACCGTTTTTTGTTATTAGTGATTTGTTTGTGTAAATCATCCGATAAAGCGGTGGTTTCCATGTACTTTTTATCAGTAATGGCTATAATAGAATCCTGTTTTTCAATAATACTGTTCTGAAAATAAGAGAGGGAATCAGAAATAGCTAAATCCATCTGGAGAATTTTGTTAGTTTCCTCCAAATGGATAGCCTTATTTATTGTACGATTAATATCAATGAGTTGCTGTCGGGTTATTGCCAGTAGTGTGTCGGGTCCGAGATGAATCAATCTCGGATAAGTAGTCTGAGAGAAACCTAATATTGTACTCCCAATCACCATTAGCAATAGCAGAATCCTTTTTCTCATATTCCTTCAAGATTATTTCGATTTGTTGCTCCAAGACTTCACGTTGCCCTTTCAAGAGAACCATTTCAGCCTCGAATTTAGCTACATCACCTTTAAGCTCTTGAATAGTATCATTCAAAACCTTTATTTTCTCCAAGTATTCCTCATAGGTTATCTGTGGAGAACTGGAGGTAACGCTACTCTTTGGCACAAATATAATAAATATAAATGCACAAACAGCCAATGCAGCCAAAAATAATATCACAACTTTCTTATTTTTCATCTTTTCCGAAATAGTCGTTTATTGATTCGATAGCTTCTACGAGTGAATCTTCAAACCTTTTGTTAGTACGGTGGGATTGAAGTTCCTTAACATCCTCTTTATTGTCCTGAAACAACCATTCAATTAATACACCCATATAGCCGTTCCCCATAAGAACGGTAAAATTTTCCTCGAAATCCTTTTCAAGATTGGTAGGCTTGTACATTCTGACTTTAAATTCGGGGAAGTCTTTTTTGAACTTCTCGATAATAAAGTCAGCGCATACGTCAGATTTGGTAACACCCTTGCTTGTATATACAGCGATTCCACGTGCGTTCATCCATTGAGAACCATTTCCAGCCGCATTATTATGCAAGGATAACAACAGTTTGGGCTTGTCAGATTTCAGACTGGAAGCGAAATTTTTCCGTTTGGAAAGACCCGGTTCATTTTCAGAATCGGTAGTCTTGTAAACTTCATATCCCATTGCCTCCAATATTACTTTCAGTTCTCTAACTCTGTCACGGCTCCATCGGTATTCCCTATGCACACCATCGGGAGAGCGCTTACCCGGAACATCCTCACCATGAGCAGGGTCTAAAATAATCGTAATGTTCTTTTTCATTATCATACTCCAAACACTAGTTTTAATATGCTGATAACACTTGAACCGAATAATCCCGACAGTAAGGAAATAATGCCTAAGAAAAGAAACAGTGATAATCTTGGATTCTTGATAAGGAGTTTAACCCTATCAAATAGTTCCCTGTTACCATACACAGGACAATTGTCCATATCTTTTTTATACTTGGTTATAGCCTCAAGCACACTGTCAAGTTTCCTGTTTGTTTCAGAAAGACTTCCCTGTAACTCCTGCTGACGCTCGGCAAGACCCTTTACGGAATCCTGTACCAAATGGGCGAGTAAGAGAAGTTTTCTATCCTGCGGATTATCTTTCTCACACATTACTTCCAAACTGTCGATAATCTTATTCATTGTTCTATATGGAGATTATTAAAGTCCGTGGGAATTACCATATCTTTGGGCACAATCGTGGTTTTACCCGGAAGAAACACATAGATTTTTCCATTATGTGATAGTTCAATACGGAAATTTCCTCGGTTATGAACCGTTTTGTTCTTTTTCTCCTGTACCGACTGAACCTCGTTAGTATCCTTTTTTCCCATAATAGTTACTTTTTATTTCCAAATATACTACATTATTTCTATACAACAAATTCCTAAAAGATAAAAATATCCGGATTGTTTAAAACAAACTCGTTATATTCATTTTTGATATTTTCTATCTCTTCGTCACTAAGTCCTCCCAACCTCAGATACGGAACAAAAGAGTACCAGTTAGGAGCTTCACCAATGGAAGCCTCAACACCTCTTGTGTTGTCCGATGGTACGAAACAGCACTGCCATTGTTCCGTCGGGATTGAATCCGGCATTTCCGAAGAAAGGGATTTTGTAGGTTCTGCAATCTTTTGCTGATTGAAGTTCAATCTCCATTTTCCTGTGCTTCCGTTTGTACGCAGCAGCACTAGCATGGGCTGTTTTTGCCCACTGTAATCTGTCAAAAAAGTCTGGATAGGCATCTTTCCAATAATTTATTAAGTTAGACATATTGATGTTCTTGAAACTACCGTTCATTCCTGCCCAAGAACGTTTACATTCAAAGAAATCGGAAGAGCGCTTCAACTCAGAAAGCCTGCTTTCGATTTCTTTCCTGTTCCGTTTCCGAAGTTTTCTATGCGTAGTACCTATTCGGACACCTAAGAAGTCCACCATATTCTTATCAGAAACTTTGTGAATACTCCAGTTAGGTTTTACAGTCTGTCCACCTTCTGTAACTTTCTGCATATAGTAGGTAACAGCACTCCTAACAGTCTGTTTATTGTTACTAATAAATATTGTATCATCACAGAACCTCAAATAGTCGCACTTGAAATTCCTTACAATAGAGTAATCAATATCCAGAAAATTAATATGACCCAAGATATTAGACGAGATATTTCCCAGTACAACATAACCCAATGACAGGAACTCCTTGGATAAGGAGATAACCCATTTGTCTTTTATGTACTTGCACAGGATTCTGATTATTGTATCCGGATTACAGGTAGGATAATATTGTCTTATATCAGCAGAGCCTACAAACACATCATCTTTCTGTCTGCGGATTTTATTTATAGCATGCAGTCTACATTTATGTTGCCCCAGTCCTTTTATAGAACCGTAAACATGCCCTCGTTGTAACTTGGGCATGAATACAAATTCTAATATATCGGCTAGGAGTTGGTCAACTATCCTATCTCTAGGAGTAGCGGAATGAATAACCCTGATTTTACCGCTGTCCAGTTTCTTAAACACATAATAGTCACCATGCTTGTACGTACCGTATTTCAAGTCATTGTACAAGTCTTGGAGATTCTTTGATATATCAGCGTCAAAGTCTTTCCATTCCTTACGGAGATGTTTGTTCCAATGGGAAGATTTAGAGTGCATATCCTCAACAATAGCAATCAGTCTTTCCATAGACAGGAACTTCTTTTTCAACAGACCAACTTTTTTCATAAGTTCTACGTAGTTACCACCCCAAGGGCTTTTCGGACTTACTCCAACTACTAAAGTTGATGCCTACTAGGCGGTTAAAGGCAGCGAAAAGTTTCATTTGGCACTTGCCAAGATGAACAGCCATTCTAATTTTTATTCTAAAACAAATGTTTATCTTAACTTTCATATTCTATGTGTCCGAACCCGATTGTTCACGTTCCGATTAGAAACCGCATTGTTCAAGTTCAGAGCGAACAAGCCGCAAATAGCGGCGTTGTTCGCATTAGCACCCACAATCGGGAAGGCCATTCACCTCGTGTTCGCTCATATCTTGCGTATTTATATTGTTATTACTCCAAACCCTATTAATTTGTTCTCAAGGAGAACCTATTTTTTCAACGTAGCCCGAACCCGACCGTGCACGTACCGATTAGAAACCGCAGCGTCCAAGACCAGAGCGAACAAGCCGCAAAGAGCGGCGTAGGACGCAAAAGCACCCACAATCGGGATATTGTTGTCGCCTTGAGTGTTGCACCCCCATTGTCCATCGCAGAAACAGGTAGTGCTGCTTCCATTGTTGACTAAGGGAACAGGGTACATTCCGTTTATTTTCTTGATATAGTTACCTTCCGTAAGATTACGAGCCACTTCAACCTTATCTTCAAACTTGGTAGCGTCATTTGCATCCACGGTAGCTTTTACAGAAGCAACTTCTGGGTCACGGGTAAAATAGAGATACCGTTTTCCGTCAACCAGCTTGGTTATACCACCGAAACAACGTATCCAAGCATCACCATGCAAAAGGTTCTCACACCACCATAGCTTATAAGGTTTAAACTCGAAATTTTCCGAAGCCACTTCACCAGCAACAGTATTACTGTATCTTGTGGCTGTAACAGTCCATTGTCCGGTAGCCTGATGTTTGGAATCCAAAAGACCATTCTTGAACCGCCCGTAGGTATCCTGACCGGTAGTCATACCCGGAAGATTGGCCTGTATATCTCTTGTCTGGTACTTAGCAACCGCCAACCATGCAAGACAAACGTTCTGCCACCAAGTATATCCTAGCATATCCGCAGAAGTAGCTGAAAGAACATTGCAGAAATCCTGAACAGACTGGTTATTTATAACCTGATAATTGCTGCAAGTCTTTATTTTACCACCCTCTACATATTGGTTATATCTGGGCATGAGAATACTTTCGTATGGAATAAATCTGTGATAACCGCACGGTGCTTCCTTATCCAGATTGAAGAATACTCTTGATTTCTTATTGATAGCATCATAGAAATAAGAGATATTAAAATTAATCATTTCCGCGCCTTGAAAATAATTGGCATCCTCCAAATGACTTGCAGAACCGTCCGCACGTAACGTTACATCATCTTGTAAATAGGCAAAATCAGTACCGTCCAATTTTTTCTCACAAGGTTTATTGGCAGCTTCCCATTTAGCCATAAAGTAATCATAATATGGCTGGTTTATGATTGTGACAGCAGGGTCAGCCTGTGACGAATCCTCTTCATCCCCATATTCAATAGCGAAATAACCTACATCGGCAAGGGCTACTTTGGAAAGTTCGTCAAGTTTGCCGGACAATGCTGATTCGGCAGCTTTTGAACGGGTAATCTCGTCATTGATACTTTTAGTAATTGTAGTATCATCATAGTTTGCCAATCCTGCAAGTTTTTCTTTCTCTGCGGTTGTGAAGTTATTGTCCGTATGCACATAGTTTTTATCCGATACGAAATTTCCGTCATTATTAAGCTGGGAAAGTTTTGTAGGTATCTTTGCGGTGATTTTGGATTCCAGTGCAGCAAGCATGGCAGCAAGATTTTCCGTATCAGTGACACCCTCCAGAAATTTCTTAACTTCATTGAATGAATCAATAACCTCATTAGGATTCTCGTTAACCAGTGTATTGATGGTTGACTGCAAGGATGCCAGACTTTTCTTTACCTCAGTGTCATTATAGTTAGACAGACCTTCCAGTTTATTCTTGAGTGCAGTGGTGAAATCTTCCGTGGAAAGCTGTTTTCCCTCAACTTTGTCTACTTTAGAAGCAAGATTCTGGGTAATTTGGGTTCCTGTGGGAAGTCCTGCAAGTTTTTCTTTTTCGGTAGTCGTATAGTCATTTGTAGACAACCCTTTTCCTGATTCCTTAGGTTGGTAGTTCTGGGAAATGAACAGTTTTATCTTAACCTCAAAATCAGAGATTGCCGTAGTTATTGATTGGCTTACAGAAGAGGACATTTCGGAAAGCATACCTTCAAGAGTGTCCGTTTCGGCAATCCCACTAAGAAAAGCAACAATCTCGTGGAAACGGTTAATGACATTATCCGCATCGGCTGTGTCCGAAATAAAATCAGTGAAGTCCTTGGAAAGTTTGCTTATGGAACTTGACAGTGTACCTTCCGCTTCTGTGGCACGAGTTATTTCATCAGTAATCATCTTGACAATATCCTTAGCTGCCAAGGTAGCAAGAAACTGCTTTTCCTCCGCAGTAAAGTTTTCATCAGAGAGTGCCTTTCCAGCCTCCTGTTCCACTTTTGCATTAATGGCGGATATTATCTGGTTAAATTCGTCCGCTGTGAACTTGTCACCTGTCTTTTTACGTAAATCTAAGTGCATGGTTATTCTAAATTTAAGGGCAGGGTGTACGGGAAACCCTCACCCGGATTAATGATAATTTCCTCCTCAAACATCTTACTCCGCAGGATAATAGCTTGTACAAGTTCCACCTCTTTAGGTTTGACAGCATAAATCCACGGTTTCAATGTAAACTCATAGTTCATCTCATACACTCCGTCAGTACGTGGAATATCAGTAGGTCTTACGGTATAGAGAACCACATCACCCACTTCATCACCATCCACCACTTTTTTATTGAACAGAAATCCTGTCTGACTAACAAATGTAGAGTTGAAATAATCCTGTATGGCTAGAAACTCGTTATAACTCTTTGATACAATGCTAACGTCATAACGAAATTCCATGCGTACTGGTCTGCGGTACAGGTATCCTGTCAATTCAGAGAAACCCTTTCCGCCAAAATAAGTTTTCATATCCACAAACCAATCTCTGCTAGGCACAGGCGTATAGTCCATTATGGCGATACACGGATAAATCTGATTCTCCTGTTCCTCCACGTAGTCAAAGCTGGACTTTCTAGCATACCTAGACAACAGGGTGATACTTTTGTCGCCTACCATAATTTTCAGATTATGGAATTGCCGGAAAAATTCGCTGTGGGTCTGTCGGATAGATGTAAGCATAACTATTTTTTATAACCTATGTTGAACTTCTTGATTAAAAACTTAATCGCTGTATCATAAACAAAAACAGCCGCAAAATAACTTGCAGCCAAAGTCTGTACTGGTATATCAGTGTACATTCTGAATATCAAAAACATAACAGCACCGTTTCCGAAAGTAATTACTCTTTTCAACCATGTGGGAACCTTGGCAGCACCATTAAGGTAATCCACCAGCTTAATCAGAAAGTACGTACCTATGATAACGGAAAATATGTACTCCAGATTGAACACTTTAAATATTCCTTCAAAAAGTAAATCCATTATAGTTTCTTTTTATATTTACCACCATGTTTCACTACAAATCGGGCTATGGCATTTTCTGCACGGGAGAAAGCGTCATTTTTCTTTGCTCTCCTGTCATTCTCCAGCACTTGTTTTCTTTCAGCAGCAGACAACCCCTCAGATTTGGGTCTTTTATTCTTATTTCTGCCCGATTCCCCGTAGTCGGCAAAACGTTTATACCCGCGTTTCGCTTCCATATCAAGTATCCTGGCACGTTCTTCCTTGGAGATGAACTTGTCGGTAACAATAGGTCCGGTGGTTTTACCCAACTTGTCATTAAGCACCTGTACAAATTCATCACCCGGCTTGCTGGAAGATTTCTTGGGAGAACGGACACCCTTTTTTCCTACACGACGGGTATATCCTTTTACGGTAATCCACTCACCTTTCTTATTCTTCCTCCGATGTTCCTTTATTGTTACTTCTGCTGCCATGTTTACTGTCAAATTTACCAGTTTTAAAAAAAGATAGCATCTTGTCTTTGGCGTCACTTTCAAAATCACGAAAAGTATTCCGGAAAATTGGTCTTGGGGGTATGTGTCTATCCTTAGTACCATATTCCTGCACTATGGCAAGCTGCAAATTGGTTAACTTACTGTCCTCACGTGGAGTGTCCTCCACAGAAACAACAGTTCCTTCACGATAGATTGAATCCACCAGTTCGTGAGAGTTAATCCACGGAACGTCACTTCCTTTTCTCTCAATGGTAGATTGGGCAAGCTCAAAACCGTAATAGTTGGTTTCAATATTTTCAATGACCTGTTCCTTGAACTGTTCGGCAATTTCCTCACCTACACGTTGCATATCAGAACGAAAGTCCTCTACTTTAGGTTTCTTAAAACCCGGTGGAGGACGAAACATTGATTTCGGTAATCTGGGAAGTCTTGCCATAATCAGTATTCATTATCTTGGTAATATTCATAAATATCACGATACCAGCTCTTGGTTTTTCCACGTGGTCCACCCACTTGGTTAAGGGCATCCTGTATCTCGTTACGTTCACGATAAGCCGGTGGCGGAGTGGATTCCTCACGGGCTATCTTCTGAATATCCGGATAGCGTGGAACTTTAGGCCAAGGATGATTCAAGTCCTTATTTGTTTCTGCCATCTTTCATTTTCCATTTAGCCGGAAGCATATCGGTAGCACCTAATGCTCTGGCACGTTTCATAATATGATGTTTTACCAACTCCGGACTTTTAGCCCTGCCATAAGAAGAAATAGCGTTAGCCAAATCCCTTTTACTTGCAATAGGATAGGAACCATCCGGAAGCGCATCTCCTTTTGAAGCCAGTTTATCACGTTGTTTCGTACTGAAATCCTTTGCACCACGAAAAGCGGACACCTTATCCTTACGGGAGTGCCGCCTTACGACAGAAACTTTGTTCCGTCCTTTTCTTTTATGAGTTTTTACCTGTACCATTTTATCCTCCTTTCAAGTCGTCCTTAACGAATATCTGCAAACCAACGCAGCTACCGTAAAGTTCTTCCAAATAAATAATCTTATCAATGACTTGAACATGACCTTCAAAGTGAATCTTGGTTTTATTCCAATTGAGATGATAATCACCCAGTTTAGGAACAAGTTGCTTAGGCGATAGATAGACAATGCCGTTAACTTCTTTGGGTAGACCATATTTCTCACGGGTGCGATTTGGAATTTCCTTTTCATATAATGCTCTGAATGTATAGCTTTCAGAAGTTATTCTATCACTGTCACCTACAAAAGAATCAAAATCGAAAACATCATCCTCAGTCGTTTTCTTAGTCACAGAGATAATATCCAATCTTACCTCATAAGGAGTCTGTTGTAATTTCTTGTAGAACTCCTGCTGGTATTTAAAAAATCTGGCTCTGGATATAAGCATAAGAATACCTTTTATGGTGTCTTTGATAAAATTCCTCTTGATAAAGGAGATAAAGTAAAGGGATAGCTATCAAAGTATTCACGGAAATCAAGCTCTCTCTGCAATTGTATGTAACCCGGAATCACATTGTCCTTGCGTAGAGAATAATCTCCGAAAGTTTCCTCAAGCAATCCTCTCAAATAGAGCATGAGTTTGTACCAAAACGAATACCTGTCACCCCACGTATTATCAGAACCCACACGGTTGAAGTCCTCATAGAAATACCCTTGGGAAGTATCTTCCGTAACAGTAAATACAGAACCTATCTGAACTGTGGTGGAAGTAGGAGATGAATTGCCGTCGGAACCTGTATAATCAGAGCCATCAGTAAAAGTTTGCCCGATAGCGTTTGCAGCGTTTTCATACAAACGTCTTTTATCAACCAAATAATAGGAAACCCATATAGCCAAGTGTTTCTCGCTAGGGCGTTTCAGTTTTCCTATAAGTTCGTCATTTATTTCCTTGTCACAGATGTCAAGTACCTTAGCATAGTACCATCTTATCATTTCCACAATCTCCGAATCAGAAAAGAAGTATCTTCTGAAAGCGGTAAAGTCCTCTGTAAGTTCCTTATTTACTTTGATTAGTGAATTAGCCGGTTCCTGTCCTCTAAAATACGGAGTATATGCTACGATTATTCCTTCTTCGATAAGTTTGTCCATTACATCTTCCATAGTAGGGTATTCATGGAAAATGATTTCTACGATAATTTCCTTCGATGATTCTTCTGTTTCTCCCTCTGCTACTTTATACAAGGTTAGCTTTCCCTTGACTGGTTCTACGTTCGGGTCAGAAATTTCCGGTTCAAAACTAGGGTCAATTTCAATAAAGTTCCCGCTCCCTATCTGTTTGATAGCGAAAGCAGGAATAATGAAGCGGTCAAAGGTAAGCTCCCTAACCGCTTTCATTATTTCATTCAAAGTAACTTTAGACTGGGCCATGATTATTTATTAGCGTCTGTAACCTTTGCGACTGTTAGTTAATATAGCAGCCACATCTTCGGGAACCTTATGTTCCTTGTCTTTTCTCAACTGGTAGTGAGTACCGCCAACCCAAGCATCAATATCTTCAAGGGCATAAAATGCAACACTCTTTGCAGATTTCTTGATTACGGTAACTTCCTGTTCAGTGTCTACTATTGCTGATGTGATTTCTTCTGGATTATTTTTTGCCATGATTGATAAAATATTTAACTGTTACTAAATGGGCAAAGCCCCTCTGTTATACAGAGAGAGCTTTGACAATATTCTTTTCTTCAATGATTCCGGTTCCCCAAATACCATACCAGCCAAGAGTATGTTTACGTCCCATATCGACAACGCCATCGTCACGTAGTTCAACATCAAGAGCCACACCCCATGCGTATGCGTTTTCTCCAAAGAATACGGCTTCATAGGCTTCTTGAATAGAACCTCCACTACCGTATTTGGTCTTGATTTGCTCAGCGTTCAAGTGGGGCATCTGAGTTGTTTCAATAAAGATAACACCCTCATACATACCAACCTCACCGATATACAACTGTCTACGCCCCATATAGGTATTGGCATTAATCCAATCGGGGTCGTCACGTAATTGACGGAGCTGGTGCGGAGATGCGATACAAACATAATAATCGCCATTGATTCTTGGAGAATCATTTGAAGCCAAAATTTCTACGGCATCCTTAACTGTTTTTGTAGTGAATGCACTAGTCGTAGTCATTTCTGCCAATGACTTGGCTGTACCTCCGTAAACCACATTTGAAGTCTTTAATACTGTATCACGGAATTGAGTATCCAATACTCTAGCCATGTTATTTGCCAGAAGTTTGGAAGCGTCACCCAGTACGTCAAGCATAGAAGTACGCAATAGGTATTCTGTAACCTGTACCGCATTACCTTGCTCTTTAACGGGAACAACAATTTCCGATGTACTCATTCCTTCCGGTGTCAGAACATCATTTTCCTCAAGTTCTCCACCACCTTCAAGATTATCATATTTAACGAATACAATGGCTTTTCCTCTTACCGCCTGTAAGTCACGTTTGATTTTGGCGAATTGCAAGAAACGCAAACGAGGCTGTGCCTTGTACAAAACCTCACGAGAATAGAAATCACGGACTGCCTGTGGAATAGCCACATAACCGCCTTCATTTACTCCAGCCGATGTAGTATCACCAAAGAACAGGAATCCTAATGTTGCCAATAACATTGGCACTAATACAAATAGAATTGACATAATCTTTACTTGTTAATTTAAACTGTTTATTATAACTGAGTAGGACCTACACCTCCATAAGTGGCACGAAGTTCTGCCTCAAGCTGTTCTCTGCGAGCAGCAAATTCAGACATTGGCATATTCTTTACGCTTGTAGGACCTGAAACTTCTGGCGCTTCTCTGCGTGGAACTGTCGGTGCAGGAGCAGCAGCCGGTACAGGGCTTGGAGTTGGTGATGCAGCCTGTGCACGGGCTTCATTCTCTTTCCGCATCTGTTCTGCAATAAGTGGGTCAACAACAGGTTTCTCACTGTGCAATACTGCTGCGGAACTAGGACTTGGATATTTGCTGCGTAACTGGATAGATTTCTCTAAGGAAGCATCCAATTCCTGCTTGGAATTACCCTCTACAAGTTCTGGAATACACTCATTGATATGCGCCTGAATAATTGAGTTCCGATATGCTTCCAATTCTTGCTTTCTCTGTTCCTCGGAGTTTTGAATAACAGGGCTGATTACCTCAGATACAGTATTTTTCAAGGAGGTTTCCAAATCTTCACGTGTAACGAATGTACCACGCAACGCTTCTACGATTTCCTTGACATTGACTCCAGCACCACTACCTTGTGAATCCGGAACCACTTGTACCTTACGTAAATCTTCCAGTTGATTCTTTAAAGACTCAAACTGGGAGTACAACTTGTTTTTCTCAACTTTAGATACAGCCTGCATGAACTTCTGCAATTCGGGGGTATCTCTCACTACATAAGTAATACCATTAATTGTAACACTTTCTGGGATGCTTACGTTTCTTCTTTCTTCTTCGTTCATTTTTTCTACGATTAAAAAGTAACAATTAGATTTCTACTACTTAATAAGGTTATCTTTCAGAACATTATTACCGTTGCCCTTTACAGTGGCTTGGGTCATTTGTTCTCTACTAACCAACGGTGCGCTAGGCGTACCCGGATTGACGAATTTTTCGCCAACCTGCATACCCTTATTTTGCCCGATGTCATGTAATGCTTCGGGGTTTTTAGGGTCTAATGTTTGCAATCCTGCCATAACATTTGATTTTTAAAATGAAACAATTTGTTATTTTATTACTGATAGCGTTCAAAAGTAGGAATTATTTCTAAATTGACAAAATAAAACCTACTTAAATTAATTCCTAGAACTCTTCACTGCCTTGTTCTTCACCAAATTCATCCGGAGTTTCATCAACGTTTTCCTCATTACCCGTACTTGGGGCTTCTTCACCACCTGCGGAACTTAATGCGGCTATGCGTGCCTGTAAAACTGCCTCCGCCACAGTATCATCATCAATCTCATTAAGCAAATCCGGTATGTTTTGTTTTCCCATACGTTCCATGATTTCCCTACGTGAACCAAGTTTCATCTGTAACTCCATCTGTGCACGTTGCAGCTCATCCATCTTATCTTTGGGGAAACCGAAAGCAAACACAGGTTCAACCTGCACTTCGGAAAGGAAATCCGGACTTAATTTCTTTATCCGTTTAAACCGTTTGTTATCCGGGTCCTCTATCTCAAGAATACGGAAAATAATATTGTTCATCTGTGAAATACCCTCACCATAAGTCATTGCCTTTATGTTAGCCTGTTGTATAAGCGGATGGTAGGTAATCTGCAATGCCGCAGCAGAAGTATTGCTTATAGCCTGAATCTTACCAAGCGCATTTTCCGGAACATCTGACAATTCGTGCATTGCGGTTTTCAAGTCTTTTGCAAAATTAACGGCAGCGGACAAATCAACATCCAATCCTAAATTAAATACATTAGCCTCGGCAGGAAGTCCTGACCATATCTGACCCAAACCTTTTTTCAATGACTTGGCGGAAGCACCTGTAATTACCGTGGTCGGAGTAACATGGTAGTCAATCACGGCTTTCAATTGTTGCATCACCTCATTATAAATCTTGTTTATCTTGAGAATATCATTGGCATCAGACTTTCCATAGTATCCGGAAGAATTGGGCTTGTTCTTTATATGCACTACTGGAATGAACCCGTATTTGTTTTGAACCTCGGTATGTTTGTATTTGGCTACGTTACTTTCCTCAAGGTTAACATCCACTTGATACCAAGTTTCAATAGTTTCCGCACTCATTTTAATAACATATAGTTTATAAGGCTGGTCGGGTCCGGATTGTAAAGGCTGACGTACCAAGAAAGATTTCACCTTATTATAATCGCCGTTATCAAATTCCACAAAACATTGTCGGCTGTCAAGAACGGAAACCTTGCAATATCTGTCCTGAACTTCCGGCATCCATTCACACATAAGCCAACAGTCACCTGTGATACCACCCATTTGCAGCATCTCATAGGATAACTGTAATTTGTGTGACTTGCCCCAATGATACATCATAAGTTCCTCGGCAATCTTTTCCAGTTCACGGTCAATCTGGTCGGAGTAGAAACTCTTCACATGGAAAGTGAAAGCCTCATTACCCAGCAAGAACATATTGACCTTATCAATAAACGCCTTTATATAATTAAAGGAAAGCATCCCGTCATTGAAGTCCTTATAATGCATCCCGTCATAGAACTTCCAGTACAGGTAATATTTGGTGATTCTGTCAAGTTCCCATTTATTGTCCTGCACTATGTTCTGCAATACAAAACTACGTAAAACGTTAGTTGCCTCACTAAGTGGACGACTGTCCACATTCCAATATTTTGAACCCGGATAACCGCTGTAGCTACCACCAGTAGGGTCCATACCTCCTACATTTATTCCCATTAGTACGAATGTCTTTTTATTGCGTTAATTGTTTCAGTTATTCCGCCATACAGGGGGTTATCGGAAACTTCCATTTCTTCCTTAACCTCCACTTCCTCATTTGCAGCAAGACACATAAGTGCCGTACTGTCCACTATATCGTCAAAATACCCTTCCGTTTTTTCGCATACCATAAAGGAGCCGTTGAAATACTTCCGGCAGTTTTTCATCTGTTCCTCGAATTTGGAATACTCGGAAGTTCCTCTCACCACTTTATTAGCCGGAACTATAAGTCTGCGTGTCTTAATATCAGAGATGAAATTATACCACATGTCTGATTTGCTCTGTGCGGTGAAAGTATATGGAGTTATATCCACGTATTCGCCACAAGCATACATAAGCCGGTCAACAACGGGTTTTCCCACACCAGTATAATCCGCGTATATTTTGGCGATATTAAATTCGGCTATATAATCAAGAAGTATATGATGCTGTTCCTCATAATCAGCGCCACCAAGACACGCCCAGAATAATACCTGCTTATATGGATTCTTAAACGGTTCATCCAAGTCTTTCCACGACTTACCTATGGTAAGCACTGTTTCAGCAGGAGATTTACCGATATCCAAACCAGCCACAACAAAATCGGTAACATTGGGAACCTGAAATCCCAACTTGCGGTTTATGATTCCATTAAATTCCTTATCCGTAAGAAGCATACCGCTTTCAATATCCCAAATAAGGGCGTAGGCAAGTTTGAACGCCTGTGATTCCTCACCCCAACGTTCACGCTTGCGATAGATGTCAGCCTCGTAATTCAAATGGAATCTCTTTCCGTCCTTTTCATACTGTTCCCGTCTGCTGGCGATAATCTTCTTATAGTCATATTCATAATGATGCCGTACCCGTGGGTCAAGGCACTTCCTGTCCAGTTCACGGTTATGCTTTATTTCATAGTAGAAATGGTTCTTGGTCATACCTGTTGTACCTACCTTTATAAGAGTACCTGCGGTTGAGGAAAGCATAGGTTCGATAGACTTGCTGACAATAAGGTCGTCAACATCCTGCGCTTCTTCGACAATAACCAAATCATACGTCTTTGATTCAATCTTGGATTGCTTACTGGCAACCTGTCCGGCAAGAAAAGAACCGTTTGACAATTCAAGGCGTGCCACACTTTCTAGCCATACGTCAATATCCGGGTCTGTAAGAACCATATCCGCATTTGCAGACCTCAGTCGGGTCATTGAACGTGAATAGGTAGTGACAACCTGGTCAGACTGGGGAGCGAAAAGCCCTACACGGAATCCGGTTTTGAACTGTTCCAAGTCGGGAATGATTGAAGCCAGTGCCGGAAGAATAACACATAACGTATCAATGACAAAAGCCATAACCTCGGATTTACCCGACTGACGGGAAAGAAGCACTGTCTTTACGTCACCCGAAAAAGTTATCACGGAGTATATGATTCCGTATGCTATATCTTCCTGATAGGAGTACAGGGAAATACCAGTAAGAACTTTGCCGAACTCCATAATCTTGGCGGTTACATCGTGGGCATCAAACTCCACGGTTTTACCTACCAGTTCCTCGGTATGTATTTCGGAAACGCTCTTACCAGTAGCCTCGAACACGTATCCCTGTTCCTTTAGTTCTTTTTTCTTCTTACTACGTACAGGCATATTATTCCTCCCTTATATCATAAGACATATTACCTTTCATATTCCGCCATGTTTGGAGAAAAACGTTACACTCTTTAGAATAGGGTATGAAGCTGTCACTCTCCACCCAACAATTGGGAGTTTCATAAAGGCGTATCTTTTCAATCTGAATACCATGTTCCGAGGGAGTGAAGAACTTCCGGAATACGGTAAACAGTTCTCCAGCTATATTTTCGGCAGACGGGTTTATGTCCGTTTTGATACCAAGCCCCATTTCATACACTTTCCAATTATTGGAACGGCACAATTTAAGAAGTTCCGTATCCATAGGATTAAGAATACAGGCATGGTCTAAAAACTCGTCAATGAAATCACCGCATACACGCTTCAATTCCTTGAAATCTATGGCATAGCCTATTTCCTTTACGTCCATATAGGAAAAAGTGGCTTCCACTTTAAAACGGTGTCCGTGAAGATTGAAACATTTCACCTTCTCGTTCATAACCCGATGTGCACTGTCAAACTCAAATACTCTAGTTACTGTTGCCATAATGATTCGATTTTTAATTCTACTTTATAATTCTTCTGTAACGATATACATCTCTGATTACTGCGGAAAAATATTCTCCCTTGCTTTCAGACTTTACAAATCTGGTCCATATAGGAAGAGGAACATTGTAATATTGGTATTCCCATCTCGGACGGTTTACAAATATCATTGTAAGTGTCCGCGACTTCCTATCATAGTCTGCTGTCATTATATTAGAAGATACAATCTGCATTTCATTCCGATTGGGTACAAAAATAGGTGAACACCATTTTACTGATGTTCACCTACAAAGATAATAGAAATTATTTAATAATGCCAACACTGGGATTTTTCTCTTCTAGTAATGGTCTTTATGAAAAGCAACAGTACGTCTATAATCTTTTTTAGACGCAACCATAAGTTCATCATACGCCTGCTTTAAAGGGATGTCCTCAAAAGTTGCATAGCTTTTAGCAAGTTTAGCAGGAATATCAGCTTTAGACCGCATAACTTTTCCTGTGGAAAGAGGTCCAACATCTTTTAATTTCGGAGTTTTAGACTTTGTTGTGGTTTTCTTATTAGGCTCCAATCCTGTTATGCCACCTCCTACCGGCTTTTTCAAAGTTTTCTTTGAAACGGTCTTAGAGGTACTGTCAGAACCGATAC
>OGQG01000119.1_pt1 | contig 76234 bp, 65 predicted proteins | sample 1553201 | NCBI WGS metagenome assembly OGQG01 (sample SAMEA2579925, study PRJEB22360) | human gut metagenome | biome: human gut; feature: human-associated habitat; material: faeces | place: Denmark | collected 2008/2010
CTGGCAACGATCACTTTTCCCCGTAAGGCAGCTGGTAGAGCACAACCTTAGGAGGCGTGTGCTCTATCCAGCTGAGCTACTGAGACATTTATAAGTTTTATGCAATTTTCAAGGCTCAAAGGAATCGAACCATCTGCCGCTTAGGAGGCGGACCCTCTATCCTGCTGAGGTACAAGCGCATATTTAATTTATGAGGCAATTACCCATCTATTGGGGAACACTTTTAGGTTCTCTTAGGAGCGTGACCTCTATCCAACTGAGTTGCTGAGACGTGTTAAATTGGGGTCATAAAGTGTACTGTGTTATTGTACCGCACGGCGGCGCATTTGTCAATCATATTGGATTTTCGCGCACTGAAATATACACAGAAAAAGCTTTGAAACCCCATGCAAATTTTCCGCAAAAGGTAAGGCTCTGGGTGGCTTTTGCCTTGACGCTTTTCGCTTTTTCGTCTATACTGATATATGTATGAAAACTTATGGAAACCAAACACCGCGGGCATCGGGAAATGTGCCTGCACGGAAAAAACAAAGGATTAAGGAGCCCGATACATGGTTTTTGCCGATTTGTTCTTTATCTATGTCTTTTTGCCACTGTGCCTCATCTGTTACGGCCTCGCCAAAAAGCTCAGCACCAAAAACATCGTGCTGATTGTCTTTTCACTCATCTTTTACGCTTGGGGCGAGCCGCTTTGGATTTTGCTTTTGCTGTTCAGTTCATTCTTTAACTGGTTCATCGGCATATTGATCGGCAAATTTCGGGATACCCCGCGCGCAAAGTTAGCCGTTGGCGGCGGTATTTTGGTAGATATTCTGCTTTTGCTCATCTTTAAGTACAGCGCGTTCATTGTGGAAAACCTGAACGCCGTTTCGGGCGCGGCCATTCCCGTGCCGCAGATCACGTTGCCCATCGGTATCAGCTTCTACACGTTCCAGGCTATCTCCTACATTTTGGACTGCTACTGGGAAACGGTGGACGTGCAGCCGAAATACCACAAATTCCTTTTGTACCTGTCCCTCTTCCCGCAGCTCATCGCCGGCCCGATCGTGCGGTACAGCGTTGTAGAGCAGGAGATCGACAACCGCTCCGTCAACGCGACCGACCTATGCGAAGGTGCGCTGCGCGTGATCCTCGGTCTTGCGAAAAAGGTCATCATCGCGAACAATTTGTGGTCCATCGTCAACACGTTCTTCGGCAAGGACATCACAGGACTTTCCGTGCTCGGCACATGGTACACCATCATCGTGTATTCGCTGTATGTTTACTTTGACTTCAGCGGTTATTCCGATATTGCCATCGGCCTCGGTCGCATGTTTGGCTTCCACTTTGACGAAAACTTCCGTCATCCGTTTGCCTGCACCACCATTGCGGAGTTCTGGCAGCGCTGGCACATCTCCCTCGGCTCCTTCTTCCGCGACTACCTTTTGTACGTGCCGTTCTTCGGTAAGCCGCGCAAGTATTTCGGCCTGTTCCTTGTTTGGTTCTGCACCGGTCTTTGGCACGGTGCCGCATGGAACTTCATTTTATGGGGCCTTTACTACGGCTGCTTCATGCTGTTCGAGCAGAAAATGGGCAAAAAGCGCATGAAAAAGTGGCCGATCGTGTGGAAGCATGTGTATACGAAGCTTGTCATCATCCTCGGCTTCGGCATCTTCTATTTTGAAGATCTCGGCCAGCTTAGTCAGTTTTTCCTCAATATCACGGGCATCAGCATGATTGCGAACAGCGCGCCGTTTACGGACCCCATGACGTTCTCCTCCCTGCGCAACAATATCTTTCTCATTTTGTTCGCGATTCTCGTCAGCCTGCCGGTATTGCCGAAGATCAAGAGTTATTTTCTCGAGAGCAAAAACGATACCGTTTATACCATCGGCCGCGTCGGCTCCGTTGCGGTCTGTATGGTGTTGCTCGCCGTCGTGAGTGTTCTGCTCGTTGATACCACGAACAACGTGTTCCTGTATTTCAGATTCTAAGGGGAGGTGCTCATTGACATGAACGATTTTAAAGACCTTGACCTTGATTATTTTGCTCCCCGCAAGCCCGCCGAACCGGAAGCGAAGCCGGAGAAAACCGAAGTCGGAGATGCGCCGACTGCGGATGAAAGCGCCGAACCCGCAGAGCGCCGCCGCAAGCCGAAACCGAGCCGCCGCGAGCTTTTGAACATGCGGCTTTCCGTTTTATCCGTCGGCGTTATGGTCATTCTTTTCGCCCTGATGACGCTGTATCTGCTCCTTTTCCCGCGCTCCACCGTCTCACAGATTGAAAACCGAAACCTTGCGGAATTCCCGAAATTCTCTTTTGCATCGTATTTTTCCGGCTCGTTTACGGCGGACGTCGCCACATGGTTTGACGATACCGTGCCGAACCACGACGGCTTTAAGAATATGAGCAACTCCATTAAGAACCTGTTTGGTATGAAGATGTTCGCTTCAACGGTCAGCACCGCAAAGCCCGAGACGGACAGCACAGATAACACCGATACTTCTGCCGCAAACGGTGACACCCAGACGACCACACCCGCAAACGGCACCGTGCCAAACAATACGAATCTGCTGCAATACGCCGCAGGGCGTGTGTTCCCGGCCGTGAGCGCTGCGGATGAAAAAATGGGCCGCGATTTCAGCACCGAGGATAACAGCACACTGGAATGGGTGAACAACCTGCTTGTTGTAAACTGGGATAATCACTGGCGCTGCATGGAGGCCTTCGGCGGCGGTGGCGGCACCGCTTACGCCGATGCACTCAACGACCTGCAAAGCAAGGTCGGCAGCGGTGTGACCATTTGGTCTATGCCCGCACCCACCGCTTCCGCCATCTACACCCCGAAAAACGGCATTGATTATGTTGGCGACCAGAAAGAATGCTTTGACGGCGTTGCCGAAAAGCTGAATGCCGGCATTCAGTCCGTAAACGTTGTGGACGTAATGAAAAAGCATGCGGAAGAAGATATTTACCTGCGCACCGACCACCACTGGCAGGCACGCGGCGCTTACTATGCCGCCCGCACGTTTGCCGAGGCCGCAGGCGTGCCGTTCGCAGACCTTTCCACCTACACGGAGGAATCCATTCCGGGCTATGTGGGCACCATGTACGGCTTCTCGCAGGATACGCGTATTTTAAACGACCCGGACGACTTCCACTACTTCGTGCCGGCCTCAAACTACGTGGCTTCCTACTACGATACTTCTTTTAACTACCAGTACGAAGACGACCTCTTTGCCGATGTGGACACCGCAAACGCGTACCTGAAGTTCCTCGGCGGCGACTCCTGCATCGTAAAAGTCGATACGCAGATGAAGAACGGCCGCAAGCTGCTCGTCATTAAGGACAGCTTCGGTAACGCGGAGATTCCGTTCTACACGAATTCCTTTGAGCAGATCTACGTTGCCGACATGCGCTATTTGGAGTGCAACCTCGTCAACTTCATCAAAGATATGGGCATCACGGATGTGCTCTTTACGATGTCCGCATACTCCGTTGTGGGCGATAACGCCGACAACATTCAGAACCTCATCGCGCAGAACGCCGGTGAGACCATCACCGATTCGCACATTGTCCCGTCTGTTACGCCGAAAACGGTCATGCCGACCGCGACAAGTGCACCAACGACGACTTCCGGCACGGATACGGCCGCTAACACCACCTCGACCGGTACAGATGATACCTCTTCCGCAAAAGAATAACAAAGGAGAGCCTATGAAAGAACTGGAATATCCCTTTGACGCCGCTTATATCATCAAAAAGCGCAAATCTTTAAAGAAAGCACTGCTCGCAGACGGCACTTCGCGCATCAGAAAGAAGATTGCCGTGTTCGGCGGCTCCACCACAAGCGACATTGTAAAAACGCTGGAGCTTTTCCTCTTAGACGCCGGTATTGAGCCGGAATTTTACGAATCCGAATACGCGCAGTATTTTCAGGACGCCATGTTCCCGGATGAAACGCTTTTAAGCTTCAAGCCGGACATTGTGTTCATCCACACCACGAATCGCAACGTGACGGACTGGCCCGAGATGACCGACACCACGGAGCAGATAGACGAAAAGCTGCACACGGAAATAAACCGTTTCACGGCGATGTGGAAAAGCATTGCGGAAAAGTTTCACTGCCCCATCATTCAAAATAACTTTGAAATGCCGCTTTACCGCCTGCTCGGCAGCCGCGACGCGTGGGACATCCACGGCCGCACGAATTTCCTCACGCGCTTAAACGAAGCTTTTTACGCCTACGCACGCGAAAATGAGAGCTTTTATATTCACGACCTCAACTTTGTTTCTGCCGATTACGGCCTGAAAGAATGGTCGAACCCGCTGTTCTGGAACATGTACAAATACGCCATGTGCTTTGAGGCGATCCCGTCCTTTGCGTTCAGTGTTTCGCACATTATCAAGTCGATTTTCGGCAAGAATAAAAAGGCGCTTGCCCTTGACCTCGATAACACCCTGTGGGGCGGCGTTGTGGGCGACGACGGCGTAGACGGCATCGAGATCGGCCAGGAGACCGGCGTTTCGCAATCCTACTACGAGTTTCAGACATACGTAAAGCAGCTTAAAAGTCTCGGTATCGTGTTGACGGTCTGCTCTAAAAATGACCATGAAAACGCCATTGCGGGGTTAAACCACCCCGAAGGTGCACTGCGCCCGGACGATTTCGTCATCATTAAGGCAAATTGGGAAAACAAAGACCGCAACATTGCCGAGACCGCCGCAGAGCTGAACATTCTGCCGGATTCCATCGTTTTTGCGGACGATAACCCCGCCGAGCGCGAGATCGTGCGCACGCAGATCAAGGGCGCGGCCGTTCCGGACATGGACGGCGTGGAAAACTACATCACGACGATTGACCGCAGCGGCTTCTTTGAAGTGACAACCTTCAGCGAAGATGACTTGAAGCGCAACGAAATGTACAAGAAAAACGCCCTGCGCGCCGCGGAAATGGCGTCGTTCGGCGATTATAACGACTATTTAAAGAGCCTTGAGATGCACGCCGTCATCGATGATTTCATCCCGGTGTACCTTGCGCGCATCACACAGCTTACAAACAAGAGCAACCAGTTCAACGTGACCACCCGCCGCTATACGCCCGCCGAAATGGAAAGCGTATTTGAGGACGACGGCTATATCCGTCTGTACGGCAAGCTCATCGATAAATTCGGAGACAACGGCGTCGTTTCCATCGTCATCGGCAGAAAAAACGGCACGGCACTCGACATTGACCTATGGCTGATGAGCTGCCGCGTGTTAAAGCGCGATATGGAATTTGCCATGTTGGACCGCCTTGTGGAGCGCTGCCGCGAAGTGGGCGTAGAGACGATTAACGGCTACTACTACCCCACCGCAAAAAACAAGATGGTCAGCGACCTTTTCGGTCGCTTCGGCTTCACGAAGACTGAGGAGCACGAGGACGGCAGCACCGTGTGGCAGTTGCGCGTCGCGGACTATAAGCCGCAGAACCACGTGATCGAAGTGTTCGGCAACGACCACGCAGAAGCGTGATCCTCGCTAAATTAAGTATTAAATCAAATCACAGAAAGGAATTTTACCATGGACACAAGAGAAATTTTTGAAAGACTGGACCGCGTATTTCAGGATGTTTTTGACGATGACACCATTCACGTCACGCCGAAAACGACCGCAGACGACATTGAGGATTGGGACAGTCTGGAGCACATCACGCTGATCTCCGCTGTAGAGCGCGAGTTCCGCATGAAGTTCAAGATGGGCGAAATCTCCTCCATGAAGAACGTCGGCGAAATGGCTTCCATCATCGCAGCACGCGCAAAGGGCTGATCTTACCGCAAAAGAAAATGCCGCAGACAACCGGGTTTTCCCGTGTCTGCGGCATTTTTATATTTACGGTTATTTATAACGGTTCATGAAGTCGAGGTAATCGTCCTCCAGCGTGCGCTTCGGTTCTTCCTTACGCGGAGCGGTGTACGGGTCAGCCGTTTCCTGCTCGGCGGCACGGCGGCGCTGTTCCGCACGTCTGCGGCGCGCTTCGCGGCGCTTTTTGCGCACGCGCTGCCCGTGGATGTACACGATAAGCAGCAACACCGCAAAGACAATGACAAGCACCAAAACAAATTTCAAAATGCTGAAAATCACCGAGCCACCCTTAGGGCCGCTCGCTTCGGAGGATGCACTGCTTTCGGCCGCGGAAGATTCCGTACCGCCGGCGGTGGACTCTGCGCTGCTTGCAGTGCCCACAGCCGCCGAGTCTGTGGGGTTGCCGGATTTATACGTTTCCGCTGCCGCTGCCACGGCGTTAAAGAGCTTTAAAACACCGGCATCATATGCGCCGGTCTGAAAATCCGCTTCCAGATTATCGTGCAGCAAAGCGCTCAGCTCCGTGCCGGAGAACGCGCCGTGCAGGCCGTCACCGGCCACCGCCATATAGTCGCCGTCCGAAACAGAAAGGCCTATGATAAGCCCGTTTTTGCTGTCGCCGCCAAGCTTCCACGTGTCCATGACCTTTTTAAGGTAGGACACGCGGCCATCATAATCGGATTTTTCGCCGGGCAAAGTGTTCATGGTGAACACCGCAATCTGCACACCATACGTCGCATTGAGGTCAGCGTTTTTATCGTTGATTACCGTTTTCGTACTGGCGGAAATCACACTCGCTTCGTCATAGACATAAAGATCCGCGGGCTGCTCCGGCACTTCGGCGTCCGCTGCCGTCGCGCTTACGGTGCTGCCCGTGTCGCCTCCGTCTTCGGAAGACGAGGTGCTCGTGTCGCCGTTTCCGGCTTCATCCGCAAACGCATACAGGTTGCCGGTGGAAAACACCATCAAAACCACAAGGCATATCGCCGCAAAGCGTCCCATACCCGCTTTATATAGATTTTTCATCCAATCCCTGCCTTTCGGCAGCCCGGCTGTGCCCGGCCGCGTAAAATAATACCGCACAAAACCTGTTTCGTAGTTTTATGCGGTATCGGTTCTGTTGTACCTATTTTAAGAGAATTTTTCGCTGCTGTCAAGTAAAGCCAAGACTTTGCATCTTACGATCCTCTTAAGGTTATTTCAGCTCTACAATCGTCACGCCGCTTTCGCCCTCACCATATACGCCGAGGCGAAAGGATTTCACGGCCTTGTGGCGGCGCAAATGCTGCTGAATGCCGTTTCTCAGTATACCTGTACCTTTGCCGTGGATAATCGTCAGCATGTTGAGATTGTGCATCAAAGCGTGGTCGATAAACGCATCCACTTCCATGAGCGCTTCTTCCAAATTCATGCCGCGCACATCCACTTCATTGCGCGCCGGAGCGGAATCCATCTTCTTCGTCACGGTGCGGTGACCGCCTGCGGCTTTCTTCTTTTCCTTCGGCTTCTGGTCGGTCAGGCGCAGGTTTTTCAGCGGCACGCGCGTTTTGATGATGCCTACCTGCACCAAAATCTGGTCGCCGTTTTTCGGCACATCCAAAACGGTCGCAATCTTATCGATGTCGTAAATCAGTACCGTATCGCCGACCTGTAAGGGGCGCGGCAACACATAATCTTCGTCTATGCGGCGCTCGTGCACAGGGTCGCTGGCCTTTTCCATATCGCGGATGCCTGCCTTCAGGCGCGCTTTCTGCTCTGCGGTCAATAATTTCTGCTTGTTGCGGCGCAGGTCTTCGAGCTCGTCTAACAGGCTCTGGGCTTCGCGGCGCGTTTTCTGTACGAGCTCCGCCGCTTCCATTCTGGCGCGCTCAATTTCGTGCTTCGCGTCCTTTTCGGCGCGGTCGCGCAGCGCTTCAGCCTCTTTTTCCATGTTCTGCGCTTTCAAACGCAGCTGCTCGGCACTTTCACGCTCATCTTCCATTTTGCGGCGGCTCTCCTCCAAGCGGGAGACGACCTCCTCAAACATAGTGCTTTCATCGGAAACGAGCTCCTTTGCGTGCTCTACGATGTTCGCCGGCATACCGAGACGTGCGGAAATGGCAAATGCGTTGGAATGACCCGGTACGCCGATGAGCAGGCGATACGTCGGGCGCAGCGTCGCCACGTCAAATTCGCAGCAGGCGTTTTCAACGCCAACGGTCTGAATGGCATATGCCTTCAGCTCTGCGTAATGCGTTGTCGCCATCACGCGCGTGCCTTTGGTGCGCATGGCTTCGATGATGGAAATAGCAAGCGCGGCGCCCTCGACCGGGTCGGTGCCCGCACCGAGCTCATCGATTAGGATAAGACTCTTGTCGTCCGCAATGTTGAGAATGCGGATGATATTCGTCATGTGCGCCGAGAACGTGGAGAGAGACTGCTCAATGCTCTGCTCATCGCCGATGTCCGCCAAAACGTGGTCGAAAATCGAAACTTCGCTGCCATCCGCCGCGGGGATCATCAGGCCGCACATGGTCATCAGCGTCAAAAGGCCCGCCGTTTTCAGCGAGACGGTCTTGCCGCCGGTGTTCGGGCCGGTGACGATGAGCGCATCAAAATCACTGCCGAGGTACAGATCGGTCGGCACGACCTTATTTTTATCGATGAGCGGGTGGCGCGCCGATTTGATGGCGATGCGCCCCTCCTGATTGAGCTTCGGCACGGTCGCCTTCATTTTGTAGGCGAGCTGCCCTTTTGCGAAAATGAGATTCAGCTCCACCGCCGCGCGGTAGCTCTGGATGATGCCGTCCGCAAACTCGCCGATCTCACGGGAAAGCTCCGTCAAGATGCGGTCGATCTCGTCCTTTTCGTCCGAACGCAACACGCGGATTTCGTTGTTCGCCTCCACAACGCCGATCGGCTCAATAAACACGGTGGCACCGCTGCCGGAGGAATCGTGAATGAGGCCCTTGACTTCATTGCGGAACTCCGCCTTAACCGGCACAACGTAGCGGCCGCCGCGTTGGGTGACAATGGCCTCCTGCAAATACTTTTGGTAGGTCTGCGAGCGGATCATTTTATCAAGCTGCTCGCGCACGCGCAGCGATGCCGCGCGGATCTTGCGACGGATAGCCGCCAAGGCGACGCTTGCGGTATCGGCAACTTCTTCCTCGCTGACGACGGTCATCGAGATGCGATCTTCGATAAACTTGTTCGGCTGCAAGGTCTCGAAGCGGTAATCGAGCGCCGTTTTGACGCTTTCGCTTTTTTTACGCCAATCCGAAACACTGCGGATGGCACGCAATGTCGCGGCAACAGACAATAATTCCGCCAGATTCAGCACGCCGCCCGCTTCTGCGCGACGCAGCGCATTCGTGACATTCGTCATGCCGTAAAACGACGGTGCGCCGTACTTTGCCATTAAAACAAACGCGTCGTCCGTTTCCTGCAAAAGGCGCTCCACGTGGCGGATGTCGGTATCCGGCTCAATTTTCTGCGCCAGCTCCGCCGCATCCGGACAAGTGGTTTCATTTGCAAGCTGAAGCAGAATTTTATCCAGCTCCAGCGCTTTATGATCTTTCAGCATTTTGTTCCTGCTTTCTTTTCGTACCCGGTTTTGCCGGGTCAATCTCCTCTGTTAATCCAAAAACGTTTTATAAAACTCCAAGGTCTTCGGTACGGTATGTAATGTATGGACAACGTAGCTTTCCGTTGCGGCGTTCAGAATTTTCAGCGCATCCTCCGGCAGCGAGAAGTTATAGAGCTTTTCAAAATCCACATACGCAATGTGTCGCATGGCGGTCAGCACGCCCGGCGGCAGCGCAACATACGGTTCATTCGCGCCGTGAAAGCACTTGTCGCACAGAATAATGCCCCTTTGCGGCAGAAAGAACATCGTTTCCGCCTCATACGCGGCGCAGTTTTCGCACGCAACTAAATTTGGCATATAGCCAGCCGACGAGAGCATACGCAGCTCTGTCACGGACTGCAACAGCCGTATCGGCCGCGTGCCCTTTGATAAAAAATGCAGGGAATTTAAGATGAGCCGCAGGTATTCCTCGGAATCCGTATCCTCCGGCACCATTAAGTACGCCAGCTCACAGAAATACTGCGCCAGCGAAAGCGCGGCGATGTCCCGCCGAATCCCGAAAAAGACCTCGATCGGCTCGGCATCGTCAATCATGTATTTTTCCCGCCCCTTAAAAATAGAAAGGCGGGAATAGCACAAAAGCTGCGTTGCGGCGCTTTTGCTGTCCTTTAAGTTTTTGGCGCGGCGGGCAAACGCACGCACCACGCCCGCGTCACGCGTCAGCACCGTGACAAGGCGGTCGCTCTCGCCCACCGTCTGCTCCCGAATGATGAGTCCCTGGGTCTTTACCTGCATCAAAGTCTCCTGCCGTAAAATCCACGTCGGCAAGCTCCCGGCGTGTAAGCTGCACGTAGCGGATGTAATCCTCCGCCTTGCCGCTTTTATAAAAGCTGTTCCACGCGGCATACGCCGCATTCTGCATCGGGGAATTTCGCATACAAACGCCTCCTAAACCGTATGGCTGTTTTTAGCTTCTGCGGTTTTTGCGGGTTTTATCCGTGGAAACGTCTGTCAATTTCTCAAAATGTGACCGTTTTCCCGAAAATCGCGGTTTATTGGTACTGGTCAAAATCGTGTTCGTTAAAGCCGAGCTTTGTGAGGATCTGCGGGCGCTGGCGCCAGTCCTCCTTCACCTTTACCCAAAGGCGCAGGTTGATCTTGCAGCCGAAAAAGCGCTCCATGTCTTCTCTCGCCTTCGAGCCGATTTTTTTCAGCATTGCGCCGCCCTTGCCGATAATGATGCCCTTGTGCGTGGCGCGTTCGCAATAGATTGTCGCATCGATCTCCGTCAGGTTGCCGAGGTCGCGCATGCTTTCCGTCACGACTGCGACGCCGTGCGGAATCTCTTTATCCGTAAAGCGCAGAATTTTCTCGCGCACGATTTCGGACGCAATGACGCGCTCCGGCTGGTCTGTGAGTGTATCTTCCGAGAAGAAGTGTCCGCCCGGCTCCGCCAGTGCGATGAGCTCCTCACGCAGCGCGTCCATGCCGTTGCCGTCCTGCGCGGAGACCGGCACCACAGCTTCAAAGTCGTAGAGCGCGGAGAGCTTCGCAATCTGCTCCATCAAAACGCTTTTGTCCTGCAAAAGGTCAATCTTATTGATGGCGAGCAGCGCCGGCACACCCAAATCTTTAAAGCGGTGCACAAGCTCTTCATCTGCTTTGGAGATTTTCGTATTTGCCTCCACGACGAGCAGGCAGGCGTCCACATCTGCGACGGACGAGGTAACGCTTTTCACCATGTAATCGCCGAGGGAGTTCTTCGGCTTGATGAGGCCCGGCGTATCGATGAACACCAGCTGCGTTTCGCCCTCTGTCCACACGCCCATAATGCGCGTGCGGGTGGTCTGCGGCTTATTGGAAACGATGGCAAGCTTCGTACCGAGCAGGCGGTTCAAAATAGAGGATTTGCCCACGTTCGGTCTGCCCACAATGGCGATAAACGCCGATTTTTCGTTCATGTAGTTTTCTGTATCCATAGTTTTCCCGGGGCACGCAGCCACGGTTTCCTTTCTGATAATTTATATCTATATCACTTTTTATGAAGCTTTTCCCGCACGCCGCATGGCCCTTTGAAAATGAAGAAAAAGGCCAAAATGAGCGACAGAATGGAAAGCACAAGGTAAAGCGGATTTGTGACGATTGTTATCAAAAGCGCTAAGATCGCTTCCGGCCGCCACAAAACGGCTATACCGACAAAAGCGGCAAAAACGGCGCACACAAGCACCGCTCCCGCCGCGATATCTTTTGTTTTGCCGATGAGCGGATTATAGCTTTTCTGCGCGTAATCACACAGCATCTCAATGGCGGTGTTGAACGCTTCCGCCGCGATAACCATCGCGATGGTCAAAAGCAGAACGCCGTATTCGCTGCGCGTTACGCCCAGAAAGGGCGAAAAAAACAAAACGTATACCGCCGCTGTAAGGTGTATACGCATGTTTCGCTCCGTTTTCACGGTATGGAAAAATCCGCGCGCGGCATCGCGAAAGCTGTCCGCCTGCGTGCGGGTCTTACCGTTTGTTTTCCAATCCGGCACCATGTTAAACGGTGTAGCTGGAAGTGCCCGGCAGGCCGAGCTGCGACATAACGTATTCTTCTTTTTCACGCATGCGCACGCGCTCCATGCCGCCGTTTTCGTGGTCATAGCCGAGCAGGTGCAGCATAGAATGCGCCGTCAGGTAGCCGATTTCGCGCTCTAAGCTGTGGCCGTAGCGCTTTGCCTGCGCCATTGCCATTTCCACAGAGAGTACAATGTCGCCGAGAATCTTCGCGCCGGTATCGTGGTTGATGTCATACACGCCGTTCTCACCCATGGGGAAAGAGAGCACGTCTGTTGCGGCATCTTTGTTGCGGTACTGCGCGTTTAGCTCGCGGATCTGCTCGTTGTCCACGAATGTCACGCTGATTTCAGCGGAATCCTCAAACTTCTCCATCCGCAGAACCGCGTGGCAACAGCGACGGATGAGCATGCGCACGCCGGTCGGCACTTTGACCGCTTTCTGGTTGTTTGTGATGATGACTCTGATTTTTTCCATATGCTAAAATCCTTTCGATAGGGGTTATTTTGCTGCGGACGCTTTTTCATACGCCCGAATGATATCCTGCACCAAGCGATGGCGCACAACGTCTTTTTCGGTAAAGCGGAAAACGGAAATGTCATCCACATTGCGCAGCACACGCATCGCATCCTTCAGGCCCGAGCGTCTGCCGTCCGGCAGATCAATCTGCGTGATGTCGCCTGTGATGACCATTTTGGAGTTGAAGCCGAGACGCGTCAGGAACATTTTCATCTGCTCGCAGGTGGTGTTCTGCGCCTCATCCAGAATGATAAAGCTGTCGTCGAGCGTTCTGCCGCGCATGTACGCAAGCGGCGCCACCTCAATGCTGCCGCGCTCCACAAGGCGGGCGTACGATTCCGCGCCGAGCATGTCGAACAGCGCATCGTAAAGCGGGCGCAGGTAGGGGTCTACCTTCTGTTGCAAATCACCGGGCAGAAAACCCAGCTTCTCGCCGGCTTCCACGGCAGGGCGCGTCAAGATGATGCGGTTCACCTGCTGCGCACGGAACGCCGTCACAGCCATGGCGACCGCAAGGTACGTTTTACCGGTGCCCGCAGGGCCGACGCCGATGGTGATGGTGTTATTGCGAATATTGTCGCAATAATTCTTCTGTCCCACCGTTTTGGGCTTTACGGGCTTGCCTTTCGCCGTGATGCAGATGCAGCCGTCCGTAAGCGGCGCCATCTGTGCTTCGCTGTCCTCCATGACCATGTCGATGCAGTAGCCGACGTTCTGGTCGTTTAGAACTTCGCCCTTTTCGACAAGCCGCAAAAGGCTTTCTGCCGCACGCACCGCACGCGAAACACCGGGTTCTTCTCCGATGACGTGGATCTGCGAATCGCGGCAGGAAAACGTTACACCGAATGCCTTTTCCAGTCGCTTTGCGTTCACGTCAAAGCTGCCGAAAAGCTCTGCCGCGTATTCTGCTTTGTTTACATGAATGCTTCTTTCCAAATCGTTCTCCTTTTGCCGCACAGCTTTGAAAAACCGTGCAGTCTAAAAAACCGAATTTCCTGTTTTATTATAGCATAAGTGTTCCCAATGTGGTTATGAAATTTTCAACGAAATTTAGCCGTTTCCCTGTACATTTCCGACAAATACCCCTATATTCTCCGAATTTTCAGGCTCTTCAGGCAGGGTGAGCGGCGCCTCCTGCGCAATGTTTTCAAGACATACACACCGGGACGTGACGTAAACCGCGCCGTCTTTTGTCTGATATGTGATGTTTTCCGTAAGCACACGCCCGTCTTCTCCAAGCGCAAGCTTTTGCAGCTGATGCAGATTTTCAAGTGCGCGGCGCTGCGCTTCTTCCTCCGTGAACGTAACGGGCACGGTCTCCTCCTCATATACGCGCACCGTTTCCACCCATAGCGGCAATGTGTGCCCCTGCAAAACGAACGGCGTGCGGGTGTATGCCGTCTGGCCTTTCGGCGCGCCGGAAAGCGAGAGCGGCACGCGCACGCCCAAAATATACAGCGCGCGCTGTGTACCGAGGTCCGTTTCACGCACCGTTTCGGTACTAAGCGGACAGGATGCCGTGAATGTGCGCTGTGTCTCCGCCAGAATCTCCGCACGGGCGCGGGTGTAAAAACAGCGCACGGGGTTATATTCCGGGTCATACGGGTCGCCCACCTGTGTGATGCCGGAAACGAGCACCTGCCCCGCGGCGCAGGCAGAACCGACTTTCACGAGCACCGTGCCGTTTTGCGCCGTGATAGAATGGATGAGCCCCGCGCGTGACGCGACGATGTCCCCCGTGCCGTCGTGCTCCGCGCCCTCCGCCTTTGTGACGGACGTGCGCAGCTCAAGCTGTACGGTACAACCCTCCGTGTTGAACGATGCCCACGAAAGCTCCGGCAACTCCTCCAAAAGCGCGACAGAGGCCAAAGCGGTATCGGTGCTTCGCGGCGCGCCGATATACACGCCAACGCGCTTTGCTGCCGCCAAAATTTCGCTTTCGGCATACGGAATATCTTCACCGGAGATCGTCATCTCCCAGTAAAAGCCGGAAAGGAACAGCATCAGCGCCACGCCGAGCGCCGTGCCAAGCAAAAGTCCCGGCCGGCGCAGCATGCGGCGGAACCGAAACGGGAAGCCGCTTTTCTCCGCAAGCTTCACCCGCGCGTGCGTGCGTTGTTTGATCTTATGCAGCTTTTTGTAGTCCTTCGCATACAAGGTGAAAAGCACGTCTTTCCCATCCTTTTGAAGTCGAATGGGGCGCAGACCCGTTTTCACCGCAATGTTCATAAACCGTGCCGTATCGCCCGAAACACGCGCCGTTGCCGTGCCGAGCACCCAATGCGTGATTTTCTTCATGCGAACCTCACCGCCTCAATATGTCCCGTGATCACCGCGCCATCCTCTTCAAGACACAAAAGCCGTAGGCTTTGCCCCTCCACCCACACGGCGCGCCGCCCACAGCGCAGGCCGATCTTTTCCGTTTCGTATTCGATTACGCCGTCACAACCCTCTAAAATAAGCTTCGCCGTGCCGAGAATCTCCGTGCGTATCGTGCCGTCCTGCATGGCATAGCGCAGCTTATCTGCAAGCTCACCCATGCGCCCACCCTCTTTCTTTTTACTCCTCTATACGTATGTGCGGAAAAACACGCATATACTTTTTCAAAAGGAGGGTTCGCCGTGTCGAAGCATACAGAATTTATCGCTTTTTTCATTCGCCAAAAATTGCAGCTTCCGGCGCTTTATATCCGCACCGCCGCGCTTTTACTGCTCGCCTTGCTCCTGCTCAGGCACCGCACCGCTGCCGCCGCAGGCGTTGTCAGCGGCATCCACACATGCCTCGGCACGCTGATTCCCTCGCTGTTCCCGTTTATTTTACTCGCGTGCCTATGCACGAACAGCCGCGCGGCGCAGGTGCTGTTTCGCCCGCTTTCCCCCGTAATGCGTCATGTGTTCCGCCTACCCGCCTGCGCCGCTCCCGCCGTTTTGTTGGGGCTCACCGCAGGCTACCCTACCGGCGCGAAGATCACCGCAAATTTATACGCGACCGGAAAGCTCACAAGGGAACAGGCGGCGCGGCTGTTATGCTTCTGTACCGCGCCGGGCTATGCGTTTGCGGCAGCCTATACGGGCAGTTTATTATTAAGAAGCGAGCGCATCGGGCTGAATTTATTTTTTGCCTGCGCACTTGCGCCGTTACTTCTGGGACTCACCCTGTCGCGCTTTGCCGAAAAACCCGAAAAAAGCCTAAAATCGCCAGAATCTGCTCCCGGCGGCATCGTCTCCGCTGTGCAGGACGGCATTAAGGCCACCGTTTCCCTTTGCGGGTTCGTCATTGTGTTTTCCATGCTTTTGGCCGTTTTGCACGATGCCGGCATTTTTCAGTATTTATGCGGTTTTCTCTCCCGCTTTGGGCTCACCGTGCCGCTTTCCGGCGCATTGCTGACGATGGGTCTGGAGATCACCGCCGGAGTCTCGCAGTGCGTATATTGGCACCTGCCGGTTTATTTTTTAGCGTTCGGGCTCGGCTTTTCCGGCGTTTGCATCCACTTGCAGATCTTCTCCTTTTTCCACAAAGCGGGGCTGCCGCTGTCGAAAACGAGATATGTTCTCGCACGCTTTTTAAACGGTCTGCTTTCCGCTGCATTTTATTTGCTGCTTTCCTATTTTCTCCCGGCAAACACCTCGGTTGCCGTGGAAACCTCGCCCCTCAACACCGCGCCCATAGCGGGCAACGCGGCATCATCCTTGGCGCTCATCGCGCTGTCTGTGTTCTTTCTTCTCACGTGTATTCTCCGCAGCGGAAAAACACCGTCGAAAATTTGTGGTGGAAATTCCACCGGGAAAATGCTACAATGAGAACAACTCTAAGAGCAACCTGAAAATCGGAGGCGACGAAAGTGTTCGGACGCAAAAAGAAAAAACAAACACCCGCTCTGTTTGGCAGCCGCATTGAGCCGGACTGCGCTTACTGCGCGTTTCATGCGGACGGTGTACAGAAAAAATGTCTTGCGGGGCAGCTCGGTGGAGAGCACTGCGCAAAATTTCAATATGACCCGCTGCGCCGCGAGCCGAAAAGCGAACAAAAGCTCGGGCAATACAGCGCCGAGGAATTCAAACTATGAAAACTTATCTTAAAGCGTTTCGTTTAAAGCGCTTTTGGCTGCTGCTTTTGCTGCCTGCGGCGTTCCTTTTGGACTTCGCCGCACGGCAGAGCGCAGATTTTGCCGAGTGGTATGCCGTGACGATCTACCCCGTGTACGCGCAGTTCTTTTCCGCCATTACGGGCGTCTTCCCGTTTTCTGTCGGCGAATTTTGTCTGATCGCGCTTGTCCTTTTCATTTTGGCGTATCTCATTCACGGCGTTTATAAACTCATTCGTCATAAAGAGGGCCGTTTTGCGTACTTTGTGCGGTTTTTGTCGGTTCCTGTTCTCATCGCCACGTGCATCGCATTTTTGTGCGTAACGAACTACGGCACGAACCACCGCCGGTACAGCTTTGCCGCCGTCAGCGGACTTACCGTGCGGGAGTCCTCCGCCAAGGAGCTTTACGATGTGTGCGCGTATTTAATCAACGAAGCGAACACATTGCGCGAAAACCTGCCCGAAGACGAAAACGGTGTATTTCAGCTTTCAAACGATGTTTTTCTCGATGCAGACGAAGCAAAATCATCATTCAACAGCCTTCATGATACGTATTCCACGCTCTACACAAACGGCAAACCGAAGCCCGTGCTGTTCTCGGAAGTGATGTCGTACCTTGACATCAGCGGCATCTACTGCCCGTTCACGTTTGAAGCGAACGTCAACGTCCACATGAACGACGTATTGATCCCCGTGACGATGTGCCACGAGCTTTCACACCTTTCCGGCTACATGCGCGAGGACGAAGCGAATTTCATCGCATTTTTGGCGTGCCTGCAAAGTGACGACCCGAAATTCCGTTACAGCGGTGTGTATTTGGCGTCCGTCCACGCGATGAATGCTTTGCTCACTGTGGACAGCGACCTGTGGAACCGGGCGGACGCTTTAAAAAGCGACGCACTGCGCCGCGACATTCGGTCAAATAATGCGTACTGGAAGCAGTACGAAACGCCCGTTTCCGAGGTCTCCGACCGCGTGAACGACGCGTACTTAAAAGCCAACGGGCAGGAAAACGGTCTGCGTTCCTACGGCAGAATGGTCGATCTGCTTCTCGCCTACTACCGCGATGAGTTGTAATGAATATAGTTTTTGGGGAGTTCTCTATGTGTGAAAAAATCATTGCGGCGTGTGGAAACGACTGCGCGGTATGTCCGCGCTACAACGTGCCGCCGTACACCAAAACCGCAGAAGAACTGCACCACACCGCCGAGCTGTGGTATAAAATCGGCTACCGCGACCACGTGATAACAAACGAGGAGATTGCCTGTACCGGCTGCAAGGAAGAAAACTGGTGCCGCTATCGCCTTGTAAAATGCGTGAACGAAAAGCACATCGCGCATTGCGGCCAATGTGAAAACTACCCGTGCGACGTCATGAAAGCGTGCTTCACGGTGACAGGCTCGTTCATCTCCACCTGTAAAAAAGTCTGCACACCCGAGGATTTCGAGATATTGCGCAAAGCATTTTTCGAGAAAGAAAAGAACCTGACGCAAAATTAAGACGACAAAAGGCCTTTGCACCGTCCAAAACGGAGATGCAAAGGCCTTTTTATGTACGATTATTTATTCGCGTTCATCTCGCGGACTTCTCTTAAAATGTCCTCAAGGTCATATTTTTCGGGCGCTTTCGGCGCAGCAGGATTTGCCTGTACTGTCTGTGCAGCCGGCTTCGGGGTATTTGCCGGGCGCTGCTGCACGGGCTTCGGCGCAGGTGCGGCGGGCTTTACAGCTCTCGGTGCGGCGCTTTGCCGTGGCGCGCGATTCACTGAGGTCTGCACCGCAGCGCGGCGCACGTTCTGTGGCTGCATGGAGACCGGCGTTTCCGGCATGATGGGGCGTTCTGCGGTGTACCCTGCCGACACCGGCATCACCGGCAGCTCGCCGGTGTCTTTATCCGGGTCAAAGGACGTAGGCACGCGGGGCTCTGCCTCACGGCGCGCCTGCATCTGCTCTCGGCGCATGCGCTCTTCTTCGCGTCTTCTGCGGTTGCGTCGTTCCTCCTGCTCAATCTCATCCAGCACCTCGGCGCGGTCCGCTTCGCCGCTGTCGCGGTTACGGCTTGCACGCTGCCACAAAATGATGCTGACAATTCCGCCGACGCCGAGCACGATGCACACCGCACCCGCAATGAACAGCGTGCGGCCGACGCCGTTATCGGCCTTCAGCTCATTAAAGAACGATTCCGCTCCGCTGCTGTCTTCGCCTGCGGTGTCGGTCGTGCCTTCCGTAGTGTCCACCGTTTCGGTGCTGTCTGTGGTATCGGCCGTATCGGCTTCATCCGCAAAGGTAAGCGGCGCACACAGCGCAGCGCCGAGCAAAACCGCCGCTAAAACAACAAATATACGTTTAGAAAAAGTATTTCTCATAATCCATTTCCTCTTTCGTGATAACTTATGTGTCACGATTTCGAATTCATTTTTATTTAGTTTAGCATATTTTGCATGGTGTTTCAACGGCAAAATAAACAAACCCGCCGCTTCTCTGCACGGTTCATGCAGTCGAAACGGCGGGTGCTGTGTCTATTTATATTTCTTTAGAAATCAATCTTCTCTGCAATGTACGCTTCAAGCTCGTCAATCTTCACGCGCTCCTGCTCCATGCTGTCACGGTCGCGAACGGTAACGCAGCCGTCATTTTCACTGTCAAAGTCATACGTGATGCAGAACGGCGTGCCGATCTCATCCTGGCGGCGATAGCGCTTGCCGATGGAACCCGTATCGTCAAAGTCAACGGAAAACTTCTTTGCGAGCGCATCGTAAACCTCGCCGGCCTTTTCGCTCAGCTTCTTGGAGAGCGGCAGAATCGCTGCCTTAAACGGTGCCAGTGCCGGGTGCAGACGCAGTACAACGCGCACGTCCGGTTTTTCTTCGGTGCCGAGGTTTTCTTCGTCGTAAGCGTCGCACAGGAACGCCAGCGCTACGCGGTCTGCGCCGAGAGACGGCTCGACGACATACGGCACATAGCGGGTGTTCGTCTCCGGGTCGAAATAGGAGAGGTCCTTGCCGGAATGCTCCTGATGGCGGGTGAGGTCATAGTCCGTGCGGTCTGCAATGCCCCAAAGCTCGCCCCAGCCGAACGGGAACAGATACTCAATATCCGTCGTCGCCTTGGAATAGAAGGAGAGCTCCTTCTGGCTGTGGTCGCGCAGGCGGATGTTCGCTTCGTCCAGACCGAGGTTCAAAAGCCAGTTTTTGCAGAAATCCTTCCAGTAGTAGAACCAGTCGAGGTCCGTGCCCGGCTTACAGAAGAATTCGCACTCCATCTGCTCAAACTCGCGAATGCGGAAAATGAAGTTGCCCGGGGTAATCTCATTTCTGAAGCTCTTGCCCACCTGACAAACGCCGAACGGCACCTTCTTGCGCGTGGTGCGCTGAATGCTCGGGAAGTTGACAAAAATGCCCTGTGCAGTCTCCGGGCGGAGGTACAGCTGGCTCTTTGCGTCTTCCGTAACACCCTGGAACGTCTTGAACATCAGGTTGAACTGGCGGATATCCGTAAAGTTGTGGCCACCGCATTCCGGGCAGGCAATGTTGTTGTCGGCGATGAACTGCTGCATCTGCTCGTTCGTCCAGCCGTCTGCGGATTCGCCGGTGAAGTCTTCAATGAGCTTATCGGCACGGTGACGGGTCTTGCAGTCCTTGCAGTCCATCAGCGGGTCGGAGAAGCCGCCCACGTGGCCGGTTGCCACCCAGACTTCCGGGTTCATGAGGATTGCGGAATCCAGCGCCACGTTGTAGCGGCTCTCCTGCACGAACTTGCGTTTCCACGCGTTTTTCACGTTGTCCTTGAAAAGGCAGCCCAGCGGGCCGTAGTCCCAAGAGTTGGACAGACCGCCGTAAATTTCGGAGCCGGGGTACACGTAACCTCTGTTTTTGCAGAGCGCCACGATTTTTTCCATGGTCTTTTCTTCGGGCTTCAGAACTTTCTTCATTTGTTAAACTCCTTTCGCGCCGCTGGCTGCTGCACGGCTTCGTGCAGCTGGATGCTGCGCTTGTGATTTATCAATCATACCACGTTTTTCAAAGATACACAACTACCGCGGCGGGATTTTATACGAAAAAGCGGCACTCCGCAGAGTACCGCCCGAAATTTCCGCTTGTTTAGATTTATTCGCCCTCGTCCGCGATGAGCTTTTTCATCTGCGGCAAACGGAACAGAATAACCGCCGCGATAACTGTGAAGATGAGCTCCGGCAGCATGTAAGTGCCGTTATAGCAGAAGGAGTAAAGCCACGGGTGGCCCACCCAGGAAGCGCCGAACGCCACAAACTCATCAAAGTTTGCAAAGATAATGGCGCCGGAAATGAAGTGGCACACAAAGCGCAGCGCAACAGCCAGCGCCGTGCCGCAGCAAATGCCCACATAACCCTTCTTGCGGAAAATACCCGCAATGCCGATAACCGTGTAGGCCACGATGTAATCGAGCAAAATCGTGCCGATGAGAGCAGAAGGCGTCATGCCCCAGCCAAGGATGCCGTCCATCGTGATGCCGAACGCAAGCTGAATGACGGATTCCACAAAGGAAGCCGCAAAGCCCCACTTAAGGCCGTACATGATGGAAATCATGGCGCAGGGCAGCATGGAAAGCAGCGTGATAGAACCGCCAAACGGCATCTGAAGCACCTTGATCAGGCTGAGCACAGCGCCCAGTGCGACCATAACCGCGCAGGCCGCAAGCTTTTTTGTATTGTTGTTCTTCATAGTTCATTCCTCCGGTTTTCTACCGAGATTTAGAGGATAAAGCGGAGAAAACAAAAACCGCGCACCCATTCGGCACGCGGCATAAAAAGCACTTAGAATAAGCGTATTTTCCTACGTCGGCATTATCCGAATCAGGTAACAGGTTTCGGCGTTCACGCCGCTCTCAGCCGACTTTATACGTCAGCACCCTTTTTTTACATTCAGTATAGCACGGAACTTTTCGCTTTTCAACCAAAATTTGTGTTTTCGGGCAGAAAACAAGGCTTTTCTTGATTTTAGAGAAACAAAATGATAGTATAAAAGAAACATAAGCCAACGACAACGGTGGTTAAAAGTTTTGCTTAAGCTTTTTCAAGAAGCTTAAAGCGAACGTGTGCGTTCGCTTAGGTTCATTAGGGCAGCGCCCTAAGTCGTCGTCCGCAGACGACGAAACACCTTTTGCCTAACAAAAAGTAGGATGGGAACCACAATTAGGGGGTCTCCCCATGAATTTGCAAGGCAAATTCATAAAATAAAACGCTAAAACCGATTTAAACTACGGAAGGACATATAAAAATGGAAAGCACACAGAACAAAACGCGCTGTCCGCACAGCAAAAAATGCGGCGGCTGCCAACTGCAGAACCTCGATTATAAGGAACAGCTCGCGCACAAGGAGCGCACGTGCATCCGTCTGCTCGGCAAATTCTGCCGCGTAGAGCCCATCATCGGCATGGAGAACCCCTACCACTACCGCAATAAGGTACAGGCCGCATTCGGTACCACGCGTGCCGGACGCATCATCTCCGGCATTTACCAGAGCAGCACGCACAACATCGTCGCCGTGGACAGCTGCATGACGGAAGACGAAATTGCCGACCGCATCATCGTCGATATCCGCCGCCTGCTGCGCAATTTCAAAATGACAACGTATAACGAAGTCACCGGGCGCGGCTTTCTGCGCCATGTGCTCGTCAAGCGCGGCTTTCAGACCGGCGAAGTCATGGTTGTGCTCGTCACCGGTACGCCGATCTTCCCCGCGCGCAACAATTTCACCCGTGCGCTGTTAAAGCTTCACCCGGAGATTACCACGATCATTCAAAATGTCAACGACCGCTACACCTCCATGCTGCTCGGGCAGAACGAGAAAACACTCTACGGCCCCGGCTATATCACGGATATTCTCTGCGGGCTGCGCTTCCGCATTTCGGCAAAATCATTCTACCAGATCAACCCCGTGCAGACCGAGGTGCTGTACGGCAAAGCGATGGAATTTGCGGAGCTCACGGGCAAAGAAACCGTCATTGACGCGTACTGCGGCATCGGCACCATCGGCATGGTCGCCGCCAAAAAAGCCGGACAGGTCCTCGGCGTAGAAGTGAACCGCGACGCCGTGCGCGATGCCCGTGAAAACGCAAAATTAAACCGTGTGAAAAATATCCGCTTCGTCTGTGCCGATGCAGGCAACTTCATGGTAGATATGGCAAACGCCGGTGAACACTGCGACGTACTTTTCATGGATCCGCCGCGCACCGGCAGCGACACCGCGTTTCTCTCCTGCGCGCTCACACTTGCACCGAGACGCATCGTATACGTCTCTTGTAACCCTGAAACGCTCGCGCGCGACCTTAATTTTCTTACAAAGCGCGGCTATCGCGCCGAAAAAATTCAGCCCGTAGACATGTTCCCCCACACCGACCATGTAGAATGCGTCGTACGGTTGGATAAGATGAATTAAAACAAAAGAAGGCTTTCCCATGATTCGCCCCGTTACCGAAAAGGATATTCCCGCCTGCGGATATTTTCAAATGCCGCTCCCGAAAATTACGGAAGAAAGGTAAAAAAATATGGCTTCCAGTCTCATGCACTACGCAATCACGGATAAAATTTTGCAACTGTTTCCTATGCACGACGGTGCGCGGCTGCGCTTTGGCGCGGTACTGCCGGACGCTTCCGTAAACAAGCGGAAAACACATTTTCGCATTTACAATGAAAAGCTCGGCATTCGGCTTTATGATCTTGAATCGTACCGCGCGCAGTTCGGCGAGTGTATGCAAAAAGACGACCTTTACCTCGGCTACTATCTGCACCTCATCGAGGATGCTTTGTACCGCAAAACACTGTACGACACCTTCGGCTGGAATCCCTACACGCCGGAAAGCACCGCGCGCATGCACCACGATTACACGCTTTTAAACCGTCATTTCATTCAAAAATATAATATTCGGGATGACCTTGCCGTCCCGGAAAATTTCACGCAGGAACCGATTTTCGCTTTTGAGCCGTTTGACGCCGAAGGTCTTCTGCGTTCGATTCATCAAAACTTTGTGCTCGCGCCGGCGGATGCCCCCTACTTTTTCACGGCTGCCATGGCGGACACGTACATTGAAGACGCCGTGCGGCTGTGCACCGCGGAGCTTGACCGCTTTCACAGCGGCAAAACGCTTCTTTCCGCCGAGGATTTCACCTGGGCGCCACCGGAAAACAATAAGAATTTCTGAATAAAAGCAAAAACACCCTCCCGAAGTGATGGATATGTACCCTATATAGGAAGCATATCCATGACCGACACGGGAGGGCTTCTTGATTTCTCTTTGGAAAGCAGCTTCGCGGGGCAGACGCGCTTTCCTATACGCATTCGGAATTGACATTCCCGTTCCGCTTCGGTACAATAGAATCAACAAGAATCTTGGGGGACAAAACAGTATGAATTTTCTGGAAGAACGTATCGTAAAGGACGGCGTTGTAAAAGCCGGCAATATATTGAAAGTAGACAGCTTTTTAAACCACCAAATGGATGTGCGCCTGTTTCGCCAAATGGGCAAAGAGTTCAAGCGACGTTTTGCAGATAAGCCCATCAACAAAATTCTGACGATTGAAGCCTCCGGCATCGGTATTGCATGTGTGGCGGCGGAATGCTTTGACGTGCCGGTCGTCTTCGCAAAAAAGAGCCAGAGTGTGAATATTGATGGCGACGTATACGTTTCCGAAGTGGAATCCTTCACACATAAGCGTGTGAATCGCGTGATCGTCTCGAAAAAATTTCTCGGCCCCGAGGATCACATTCTTATCATCGATGATTTTCTTGCAAACGGCTGCGCGCTGCAGGGGCTCATCTCTATTGTAGATCAGGCGGGCGGCACGGTGGAAGGCATCGGTATCGCGATTGAAAAGGGGTTCCAGCCCGGCGGCGCGAAAATTCGCGAGATGGGCTACCCGCTCGAATCGCTCGCCATTGTGGAAAGCATGGACGACGCAACCGGCACGGTCGTTTTCCGTCCACAGCCATAAAAGGAGTTTTGTATGAAACGGTTTTTATCCCGCGTTTTACCCCTTTTGCTCAGCTTCGGCTTGATTTTTAACTGCACAGGATGCAGCACGGTTTTGGTCTTAGCCGGTAAAGCTCGTGAAAACAGTGAAGCTTCGTCCTCCGTAATTTCGGAAAGCTCCGCGTCCTCCGGCGTCATTTCCACCCCTGTGCCGACCGAAGACGGCGACCTGCGTGCGTTTTACACGGATGTTGCAAACGCTGAAAGTGTCACGGTAATGGTGTACATGATCGGCTCCGACTTAGAGAGTGAGGACGGCTCCGCGACCGACGACCTTTTGGAAATGGCAAATGCCGCGCTTTCCGAAAACGTTCACCTTGTACTCCAGACCGGCGGCACCGAAACCTGGTGGAACGATGTCTGCACAGACGATGAAAGTGAGCGCTTTGTGATCGAAAACGGCGATATGACGCTGCTTCAAAGCCTTGGCAGCATGAATATGACGGACGCCGACACGCTCTCCGATTTCATTCGCTTCTCCGCCGAAAGCTACCCCGCAGACCGCTACGAGCTCATTTTGTGGGATCACGGCGGCGGCACCATGACGGGCTTCGGCTACGACGAGCTGTACGAAGACACCTCCTTGACGCTCTCGTCGCTCTCCACAGCACTGTATAACGGCGGCGTGCAGTTTGATTTCATCGGCTTTGACGCCTGCCTGATGGCGACGGCAGAGGTGGCCTACGCCTTGGATCCGTATGCGGATTACCTCATCGCCTCCGAAGAATCCGAGCCCGGCGAGGGCTGGGCGTACAAAAACTGGCTTACGATGCTGGCGGAAGACCCCGCCGTACCCACGGCGGAGCTCGGCAAAAAGCTGGCGGACGATTTCCTTGAGGCCTATATTTTCGCCGACATGCCGACGCTTTCCGTTTTAGACCTGCGCTATGTGCCGGAATTATACGCCGCGTTGGAAAGCTACTGGGGAAGCGCCTACACCGCACTGCAAAGCGGCAGCTACGGTGCGTTTTCGCAGGTGCGCAACAACGTGCGGGAATTCGGCGACAACGAATACGACCAGGTCGATCTTTCCGACCTCGCCACGCTGACAAAGCAGAGTCTTTCCCTCGGCACCGAGGACGATGTGCAGGCCGCCGTTCAGAATATGGTGGTGTATAACGTCACCTATGAAAAGTCCGCCGCGGGCATTGCAGTCTATTTTCCGTGCCTGTGGCCGGATTATTACGGCGATACACGCTTTGAAATGACCTGCGTCGGCTTCCCAGAATCGTATTTTGAATTCTACGATAAATTCATAAACACGATGCTCTCCGGGCAGTCGCTTTCGCAGAGTGATATCGATTTTTACTCCTACTACGATTGGTTCGATTCCTCCGAGGTTGGCGGCGAAAACGTCACCACAATAAACGACAACGATTTTGAACTCATCGACAAGGGCGACTATTATGCACTCTCTCTTTCCGATGAAGCATGGAACCTCATCACGTACATTGATATGACCGTTTACCTCGACGACGGCGAGGGATATATTGACCTTGGCAATGACAACGTGTACGAGTTTGACGACGACGGCGACCTGAAAGTCGATTTTGACTATACATGGATCTCGATCGACGGCGTGATTGTGCCGTTCTACGCCGAAACCGAGGAACAGACGGACGATTATTGGTACACAACGGGTTATGTGCCGGCCGAACTGAACGGCAGCACCGATATTGAGATCGTTCTGCGCTGGGACAGCGACCATGACAGCGGATTTGTTGCGGGCTACCGCTTAAAGACCGAAGAGCCTACGGTAGCGGCAAAGGGTCTGCACAGCTTTACGGAGACGGATCAGATTCAGTACTCCTGTTCGTATTATGATTACGATTTCAACTACGACCGGGACTACACGCTCGGCGACCCGGTAACATACACAAGTGAACCCGTCGTCGCCTATGAGGAAATCGGCGAATACCGCACGGTGATCCAATACACCCTGCGCGACATCTACAACAACGAACACTTTACAGACCCGGTAGAGCTTTCCTGTGAATAAATAATTCTATAGAACATACCCTGCTGCGCTCCGTAGCAGGGTATGTTTCGATTTGACTTACACTATAATAGGCGGTATAATGAAAATTACTGACAAAAACGGAATTGTATGGAAAACTATGCCGTTTAAACTGTTCGGAAAGGACGAACGCCATGCGAAAGCTCCTCGTTTACATGAAAGACTACAAGAAAGAGTCGTTTTTAGCGCCTCTTTTCAAGCTGCTCGAAGCCACCTTTGAGCTGATTGTCCCGCTCGTAATCGCGCAGATCATCGACGTGGGCATTCAGACCGGCGACACCGGCTTCATCATCTCCCGCTGTCTGCTTCTGGTCGGGTTCGGTGTGGTCGGCATGGTCAGTGCCATCACGGCGCAGTATTTTGCCGCAAAGGCTGCCGTGGGCTTTGCCACCGGGCTGCGTCACAGCTTGTTCCAAAAAATCAACGAACTCTCCTTCTCTCTTTTGGACCGTGTGGGCACTTCCACGCTGCTGACACGCATCACAAATGACGTAAATCAGGTGCAGAACGGTGTGAACCTTGTACTGCGCCTGTTTATGCGCTCGCCGTTCATTGTGTTCGGCGCATGCGTTATGGCGTTCACCATTGATCCCGGCAGCGCGCTGCTGTTCCTCATTGTGGTCGCTCTGCTCTCCGTTGTGGTATTCGGCATCATGCTGCTGACCATCAAGCGCTACAAGGCTATTCAAAACCAGCTGGATTCCGTTTTGAACACCACGCGTGAAAATCTGAACGGCGCACGTGTCATACGCGCGTTCTGCGGTGAAGACACCGAAACAGAAAAATTTATCGGCCAAAATTCGCTGCTCTCTAAGCTCCAGAAATCCACGGGCCGTATCTCCGCACTTTTGAACCCGGTTACGTTTATCCTGATTAACGTCGGCATCATTCTGCTCATCCATTACGGCGCTGTTCAGGTCAACACCGGCATTTTGACGCAGGGTCAGGTCGTGGCGCTGTATAACTACATGAGCCAGATTTTAGTTGAGCTCATCAAACTTGCAAACCTCATCATCACCGTAACAAAGTCCTTTGCAAGCGCCGCACGTATCCGCGACGTGCTCGAGCTCGACACAAACACCGTTTATTCCGACGACAAGAAAATCTACAATACCCACGCCGTCGAGTTCGACCGCGTTTTCATGCACTATAACGAAGGCGCGAAGGACGCGCTCGAAAACATCAGCTTCACCGCCGAGCCGGGCGAGATCATCGGCGTTATCGGCGGCACAGGCAGCGGCAAAACGACGCTTGTGGGGCTTATCCCCCGCTTCTACGATGCGTCCTCCGGCACCATCCGCGTGGATGGCCGCAACGTGAATTCCTATTCGCTTGAAGAACTGCGCGAAAAGGTGCACGTCGTATTGCAGCGCGCGGTCTTGTTTCGCGGCACGCTGCGCGAAAACCTGCTTTGGGGCAAAAAAAATGCCAACGACGAAGAGATGCAGGCAGCCGTAAAGGCTGCGCAGGCCGCAGACTTCGTACAGAGTAAGGGCGGGCTCGATATGAAGATTACCGCCGAAGGCCGCAACCTTTCGGGCGGACAGCGCCAGCGCCTTTCCATTGCCCGCGCACTTGTAGGTAACCCCGAGATTCTCATTTTGGACGACTCCGCTTCCGCGCTCGACTATGTGACCGAAAAGGCACTGCGCGGCGCGCTTTCCGCACTGCCGAATAAGCCGACGGTGTTCATCGTCTCGCAGCGCACATCTTCGCTGCGGCACGCGGATAAGATTCTCGTCTTAGACAACGGCGCGCTTGTCGGCTGCGGCACACACGATGCGCTTCTTGAGAACTGCTCCGTGTACCGCGAGATCTATGACTCTCAGTTTGGCGGAAAGGAGGCAGCTGCAAAATGAGCAAGATAAATAACAAAAACAGCACCATTAAACGTGTTCTTTTGCAAATCCGTCCGTATCTGCCGACCATCATTTTGCTGCTTGCACTTGCCGTAGTCAGCGTGCTGTGCTCGCTGTACATCCCGGTTCTCGTCGGCGACGCCATCGACGCCATCATCGGCAAGGAACAGGTCAACTTTGCCGTTATCCTGCCGAAGCTCTTCACCTGCGCGGTACTCATCGGCTGCGCGGCGCTCGCCCAGTGGCTGATGAATGTCTGCGGCAACAAGGTCACGTACAACACCATCCGCGATATGCGCGAGGCAGCCTTTAAAAAAATTCACCGTCTGCCGTTTTCTTACCTCGACGCACACGAAACCGGCGACATCGTTTCCCGCATCATTGCCGATGTTGACCAGTTTGCAGACGGCCTTTTGATGGGCTTCTCACAGCTGTTTACCGGCGTTGTGACGATCATCGGCACCATCGGCTTCATGCTTTCCGTCAACGTTTGGACAACGCTTGTCGTGGTGCTTGTCACGCCGCTTTCCATTTTGGTGGCGCGCTTCATCGCAAAGAAAACGTTCGCCATGTTCCGCTTACAGTCCGAAACACGCGGCCGCCAGACGGCATTCATCAATGAGATGATCACGAACCAGAAGGTCGTGCGCGCATACGGACATGAAGACGAGAACATGGAGAAATTCGACACCATCAACGAAGAGCTGCGCCGCCACACATTAAAGGCGACATTCTTCTCCTCCATCACAAACCCCGCCACGCGCTTTGTAAACTCCGTTGTGTACGCGGCGGTCGCGCTCATCGGCGCTTTTCTGGCCGTGACCGGACAGGGCTTCACCATTGGTATGCTCTCCTGCTTTTTGAGCTACGCAAATCAGTACACGAAGCCGTTTAACGAGATTTCCGGCGTTATCACCGAGCTTCAGAACGCGCTCGCCTGCGCAGACCGCCTGCTTGAATTCCTCGACAGCGAAGAAATGTCTGCCGACCCCGAACTGCTGCCGGAGCACAGCGAGACTGCAAAGGGACAGGTCACGTTCGATAACGTTTGCTTCTCCTATACAAAAGACCGCCCGCTCATCCGCAATTTCAGCTTGGATGTACCGGCAGGCTGCCGCGTCGCCATTGTAGGCCCGACGGGCTGCGGCAAAACGACGATGATCAATCTTCTCATGCGCTTCTACGACCCGGACAGCGGCAGCATCGGCGTGGACGGCACGAATACGCAGACGATCCCGCGCCGCGCACTGCGCCGTAACTTCGGCATGGTCCTGCAGGAAACATGGCTGAAAACCGGCACTGTGCTCGATAACATCCGCATGGGCCGCCCGGACGCTTCCGAAGAAGACGTTATCGCCGCCGCAAAGGCCGCGCACGCACATAGTTTTATTGAGCAACTGCCAAACGGCTACTATACGCAGATTGGCGAAGACGGCGGCAGCCTTTCCGCCGGACAGAAACAGCTTTTGTGCATCTCGCGCATCATGCTGACGCTGCCTCCTATGCTGATTCTGGACGAAGCGACGTCTTCCATCGATACACGTACCGAGCTGCGCATTCAGCGCGCGTTTGCCAAGCTGATGCGCGGACGCACCTCGTTCGTCGTCGCACACCGTTTGTCGACCATCAAGGAATCTGATGTTATCCTTGTCATGCGCGACGGCAACATCGTAGAGCAGGGCGACCACGAATCTCTGCTTGCGAAAAACGGCTTCTACGCCGAGCTGTACCGCAGCCAGTTTACGGATGAGGAACAGCCGGTGGGTTAACGCACAAAAATGCAGCCTTCTCTATTCGAGAGAGCTGCATTTTTCATTTTCTGCCATACCGCACAAAGCTGCGTTTTGCACTTTGTGCGGTATTTTTTGAATATCAATATAGTGGAAGTTTTAGTCAATGCGTTTGAGGAAATCAAACGGCAAAACGATTATGATAGAGATATAGGCGAACCTTGCCCGGACTGCGCATGCGCAAACTGCGTGCGGAACGCCTTCGGTGCACAGCCGTAGCGCTCTGTAAATAAGCGGTAAAACCGGCTTAAGCTGTTAAAGCCGCATGCACCGCAGATTTCAATGACGGGCATATCCCCCTGCAAAAGCAGCTGCGCCGCCAAAGACAATCGCTTGCCGTTGATGTACTCCGTCGGCGTCATGCCAATGTAGCGGCGAAACGACCGCGTAAGGTGCTCCTGCGACATATTTGCAAGCGCTAAAAGACACGGAAGACCTGTGGTGTAATTTTCGCGCCGCTCCATTTTTTCAAGCAGCTCCGAAAACCACGCAGGCAAAATCGCTTCCGGCGCGGGTGCTGTAAGAAACAGCTGCACCAAATACGGAAACAGGCTTAAAATGTAGCGGCACGCCGTTTCGTTATCGGCAAAGCGGTTCGTGTTCAAAAGCTTTTCCTGCACATCCGTTAAGGTGTGGCCGGAAAGCACACAATGTAACGGCAGCTCCGGCGTATCAAATATGGCGCGGTCAAGCTGCAAATAATCGCACAAGCGCTCAAACACCGTGCGCGGAATACCGATATCAAGCAGCTCGAAATCCGCATTGTTGAAAAAATCATAGCGGTGCACGTCCCTTGGGCGCATCAAAACGAACGAGCCCTCGGAAAGCAACTGCGAGCGTCCATTTACGGCGTGGATGGCCCCGCCGTGCGAGACGAGAAACAGCTCGTAAAAATCATGCGTGTGAATTTTATACGTCGCCGGCACACCGCACTGGTGCAGAACGCGCGCACCCTCACCGGTGTGCAGATTTTCTTCGGAAAAATGCAGAAGCTCAACGTCGCTCATTTCGGCGCCCCCTTTCTTCTGCTATTATAACGCGTCAAAAAAACGGAATCAAGAAATTTCAATTCTAACTTTGGGAGGATAACGGTATGTTCAAGACCGATGTTCAAAAACTGCGCAATGCGTTGGAATTCACGCGCGTTTACAAAGAGAATGCAAACGACATTTACCTGCGTGAAGCCGCCTGCATGGATTTTCAGCTCCGTCATATCTTAGTGCCAATGGATGAAAACGACGGCATCGCGGGCCGCTATGAGCACGACTTTGTGGGCTTTTCCTCGCAGGTCGGCGGCATTTACACGTATTACTTTAACGAGCATGAATTTTTGAACGCATACATGGCTTGTAAGCAAAACGGTGAGATTACCGCTGCGGAGGACTACGCTTTGCAGGCTGTGCAGGCCTATTGGCACGAGGAAAACACCGCGCGCAAGGTTGAATTGGAATTTTCGAAGCGCTACGGCTATGTGCCGTCGAAAGCTTTTCCCGGTGCGGGCGTGGGCAACTGCGACTGCCGCGTGGCAGGTACAAACCTCGATTTTGAAAAGCTCATCCGTCTCGGCTTTGACGGGCTCGATCAGGAGATCGACCGTGCGGCGGAAGTGAACGGCGCGTCTTCGTTCTACACAGCTTTAAAGCTGTGGATTGAAAGCCTGCGCGGCGCATGCGAGCGTTACCGCGAACAGGCATTGGTGCTTGCCGAAAAAGCAGAGACCGAAGAAGCCAAAACGCGCTTTACAAAGCTTGCCGAAGCACTTTTAAACATTCAGCACAGCACACCGAAGACGTTCCTTGAGGGCGTGCAGCTGATGTGGATCTACGCTGTCAGCAGCGACATTATGAATTACAGCCGCATGGACGATTACCTTGGGCCGCTCTATGCCGCGGATATCGACGCGGGGCGCATCACGGAAGAAGAAGCCGTGCAGACCGTGCTGTATCTCTATAAGCACTTTAAAGAGATTAACAAGATCCATGACTGCCGCGTAATCATCGGCGGCGTGGGCAGAAAGCACCGGAAGGAAGCCGACCGCCTCGCCATCGTCATCATGGAAGCTTCCCGCCGCTTCCGCGAGACTGTGCCACAGCTCACCCTGCGCTATTACAGCGACATGGACGAGACCGTTTTCCGCAAGGCGATGGAAGTGAATGCGGAGGGCACCACGTTCCCGATTATTTACTCCGATGAGACGAATGTACCGGCTGTGGAAAAGGTCTTTGGCGTTTCGCATGAGGAAGCCGAGCAATATGTGCCGTTCGGCTGCGGCGAATACGTCATAGTCGGTTACAGCGTAGGCACACCGAACAACGGCATCAACGCGCTGAAAGCGCTGGAAATTGCGCTGCACAACGGCCTTGATTTCTACCAGAACGTTTCCTGCGGCGAAAAGACCGGCGACCCGGCGCAGTTTGATACCTTTGAAAAACTGTATGACGCCGTGCTTGCACAGCTCAAGCCGACCATTGACCGCTTTGCTGTACACAAATACCTCAACTATAAAATTGCGGGCAAAAACGCACCGTATCTGCACCTTAGTCTGCTTTTGAACGACTGCATCACGCGCGGCAAGGCGACGTTTGAAGGCGGCGTGCGTTACCTGAATGCTTCCAGCGAAATGTTCGGCATCATCAGCTGTGCAGACAGCCTGACGGCCATTAAAACGCTTGTTTACGACGAGAAGAAGCTCACTTTGCCGGAGCTCATCGCTGTGCTGGATCACGATTTTGAGGGGCACGACGATATCCGCCGCATGTGCCTTTCCGCACCGAAATACGGCAACGACGACGACACGGCCGACGACATCGCGACGCGCCTTTTCACCGATATTGCCGACCTTACCATGGCGGCGGGCAAAGCTGCGGGGCTTGACCACTACAATATTGTCAGCGTCAACAACTCCATGAGCGCAGAATGGGGTAACTTCTGTGCGGCGTCTGCCTGCGGCAGAAAGGCCGGCAGCCCCATGGCAAACGCCAACGGCGCTTCCATCGGCGCAGATAAGTGCGGCATTACGGCGCTGCTCAACTCCATGTCGAAGTTTGACAATACAAAGCACGTGGGCGTTATCAACAATGTGCGCTTCACAAAGGAGCTCTTCAAGGGCTCTATGGATAAAGTAGAAGCCGTCTTGAAGGCGTTTTACGACAACGACGGCGTGCAGACGAACCTGTGCGTCATCGGCAAGGATGACCTTGAAAACGCCATGGTGCACCCGGAAAACTACCAGAACCTCCTCGTGCGTATCGGCGGCTTCTCCGCGAGATTCGTCACACTGAATCCTATTGTGCAGCGCGAGATTATTGAGCGTACGACCTACGGCGCGTAAGCGGAGGCCGATATGCGGGATCTTATTTTTGATATTCAACGTTTTTGCGTGTATGACGGGCCGGGCATTCGCACCACCGTGTTTTTCAAAGGGTGCAACATGCACTGTGCGTGGTGCCACAATCCGGAAAGCTTTTCAACCGATGCCGAGCTCTTGTTTCGCCACGAAAAATGCACGCCCTGCGGGGCATGCACTGCGGTATGTCCGAACGGAGCGCATGAAATAAAAGCAGACGGCACACATGTTTTTGACCGTGCAAAATGCGCGGCGTGCGGCAAATGTGCCGAAGTATGTCCGAACGATGTCCTGGAGCTTTCCGGGCGCGAAATGACGGTGGAAGCCGTGATGAAGCAGATCGACAAGGACGCAAAATATTACCGCTCGTCAAAAGGCGGCGTCACCTTTTCGGGCGGCGAGGCTTCTTTGCACTTTGAACTCCTGAAAAAGCTGCTTACAGCCTGCCGCGAAAAAGGGTACCACACCGCGCTGGAGACAAACGGTTTGATCTCTGCCGCACATTTAAAAGAACTGATACCGCTCACCGATCTTTTTCTGTTCGATTTTAAGCACAGCGACCCCGATGCCCTCAAAAAATGGGCAAGCGCGCCGCTTGCGCCGATCCTCGAGTCCCTGGCAGCCCTTGAGGACGCGCATGCGCATGTGTGGTTGCGCTGTCCGGTCATTCCGGGCGTGAACGACACGGACGCGCACTTTGTGAGGCGATTTGTGCGCTCAAGCATCAATATACCTGTATTGAAAAGGCCGAGATCATGGCATACCATGACATCGGCAAAACGAAATGGGACGCGCTGGGGATACCGTATTCGCTCGCCGCGCTGAAGACCGTTTCGCCGGAACAGAAACATATTTGGGAGACTAAAATAGCCGATTAGCGGCACTTTTGGGGATAAGAGAGGGAACGCTTCGTTCCCTCTCTTTGCTTTATCTCCCACATTTTTTCTAAACATTTGACAGATTTCCCGGAATATTGTATGCTATGGAAAACACCGCAAATTTTCCCTGCGGGACCACAAACATTAGGAGGTCACTTATGTTTTGTATATACTGCGGCGCCACCTTGCCGGAGGGCGCGAAAAAATGCACACTCTGCGGCAACCCCGTTTTGCGCCCGCCGGAAGCCACTGCACAACCCGTAAGCGAACCGGAGTCGGAATCTGCCCCCGCATCGGAAACGCCCACGGAGCCTGCCGTGGAAGACATCTCCTCAAATTCGACAGAGAGCCTCTCCGAAGCGGAACCGACACCCGAAGCTGAAGATACCCCTTCAAACAGTCCGGACAGCGAAGATATTTACAACCATTCCCCGATGGACTTCACGGAGGATATTTCCTCCGGCGATGCGCTCGGCGACAAACCCGAAGGCATGGAGCACGAGGGCACATTCACCGTTTCCCCCACCCCGGAGGAAATTTCAGGGCCGGAGCCGCGCGTGCAACCCATAGAATATACGTATAACGACGGCTACGCCTATGAAGAATACGACGAAAAGCCGAAGAAAAAGCGTTCTTTTAAATGGCTTTTCATCGTGCTGCCCATTCTTATCGCCATCGGCGCTACAATCGGCGGCATTTTCTGGTGGTACAATGCACCCATGCAAAAGCTCACCCGCGCGCTTGACGCTTACGATTATTCCGCTGCGGCGCAGGTACTTCCCACGCTTTCAAAGGACGAACTCGCTTCGGTCTCCGACCAAATGCAGGAATATGCCCAGACGGTCATCGACCGATACAATAAAAACGAAGCGAACTACGACAGCTCCTATGAGCTGCTCGACCGCCTGCAAAAGCTGTTCCCGAACATCGGTCTCGACGATCAGCTCGACGGCATTCAATCGCTGAAAGACTCCAAAGAGGCCTACAAAAACGGCAAAAGCCTGCAGGCACAGGGCGAAGACGGCCGCGCCATTACGGAATATCAGAAGGTCATTCACGCCGATGTGAACCACGACGACGCGCAGACGCAAATTCAAAACATCCGCACCGCGTACAAAGAAAAAGTGTTAAGCGATGCGCAGAGCCGCGCGGACGAGAAAGATTTCCTCGGTGCCGAAGCCATTTTGATGAACAGCGCCGATATCCTCGGCGATGATAAAGACATCCAGGCTAAGCTGGAAGAGATTAAGGACGCAGAGCTCAACAACTACGTGGAAACGCTGCTCAGCACCGCCAAAACGCTCGCGGATGACGGCGACCTGCCCGGCGCTGTTAACGTGCTGCAGGACGCCACACGCAACGACAAGCGCATCGACGCGCAGATTGCCACCTACAAAAACCAGTATAAGCAAAAAGTTCTCGATGCTGCCGCAAAGCAGGCCGGTGAAAGCCGCTATTATGACGCGGTGGAAACGCTGCAAAACGCCGATGACATCCTCTCCGGCGACAACGACATTGCGGCAAAAATCGAAGAATACAGGGCGCTTTACCCCGTTTCGCTGACAGATCTTTCTCCAAGCGGCGGCGAAGATTGCAGCCAGAACTGGACAGCCTATGACGCAAACGGCAATGCGTACAGCAACGGCCTTAACTTCTCGCTGTACCCTGTCATCGCAAAAACCGTCTACACCGAATACGCCCCGAACGGACAATATAAGCGCCTGACGGGAACATGGGTCGTGGAGGGCGATACCTCCGATGATTTTATCGGCACGGTTCGCATTTATGTGGACGGCAATTTGCAGTATGAAGTTTCCTCGCTCACGGTGAACAGCCCCGCAAGCGCACTGAGCCTGAGCATTTCCGACGCTTCCACCGTTCGCATTGAAGTGAAGGGCGAGTTCGCCTCGCTGCGTGCCGTCGGTTATCTGTACCTTGCAGATGCGAAATTTGAAAACTAAACCGCTATAAAAAGAGATACCGCACAGGGCAAACTCACCTTGTGCGGTATTCTTTTGCGCAAAGCCTGCCGTGCGGTCTATACTTGATGTTTACGATTGTGGAGCCGTCACCGGCAATAGTTTGCTGGGTAATGGTCTCCGCGGTAAAACCGTCATATTCTTTCGCCGCAGCTTTCGTTTCAGAACCTGTTTTGCCCTTTTGGGTTTCAGTTTCCTTCAACGAATAGCCGTCGTCATTTGCATTTTCCTGCCAATGGAAAACTCTATACTGTGTATTGGAACTTTCTGTCCACTGTGCAGTAACGGTCGCTTCTGCAGAAACCGTTGTGACCGGGTTGCCGTCTGCGTCATGCCAACCCGTGAAGGTGTAACCGCTGCGGGTAGGGGTGACTGTGCTCAGATTCAGCGCTTCCATTCGGAACTGCGGCGCCATGTAGTCGCCGCCGGCAGTATTGAACGTGACCCAGAAACCGGTTTTAACTACCGGGTAAACGTATGTATCGCCGGCCACAAACGTGATGGTTTCGGGGGTATTGCTGCCCGGCGTGGTGCTCCAGCCGACAACGCCTTTTTCTTTGCCCATGGTGAGCTCAACCTTAGCGGTCGCGGCGTTCAGAACGTCTTCGCCGACCGTTTCACCGGCTTTGCCCGCGGCGGTGTAATAAACCACCTTTGTACCGTCTTCATTCATGAAGTATACGTAGCTGTACTCCTCAAACTTCGCCGTAACGGTCACTTCCGTGCCGCTGACAGTCGCGACTGTGCCGAAACTTAACGGGGTCTCACCGACATACCACCCAACAAAACGTGCATTGTCTTTTTTGGGTGCAGTCGGCTCGAGGAGCTCATCGCCTGCGGCGACGGTCTGCTTCCACTCGGTCAGTTCCTTGCCATCTGCATCATCTGCATCATAGAAACGGTAGGTATCGACCGTGGGCTTCTCGTCGTCCGGACGCAGCATAGTCAATGCAATGCCCGCTTCCTCGCTCTGTTTTGCCGGTGCAGTTTCCTCTGCACCTGCGGCGGGGGTCGCCTGTGCTTCCACTTCAACGGGAGCCGGGGTCTCTACCGGGGCGGGAGTAGGTGTCTCCTCCGGAGCGGGAGTAGGCGTCTGCTCCGGCGCTTCGGTCTCCTCGGGCGCGGGCGTCTCGTCAACGACCGGCGTTCCCCCCTGCATAACATCCCCTGTTGCAGTGTAGGTGTTCGTTTCCTCATCACTCATTGCAAACGCGCCCGTAGGACATGCCGAAACCAGCATACATGCGCTCAGCAACACGGCGATGATTTTCTTTTTCATAGTGTTTTCCTCCAATCCTGTGATTTGTCCGTTTTATAACAAATATGGATTCCTAAATTGATGTGTGTTACTGTGCCAAAACCGTTTCCATTTGGATGAGCAGCTCCAGCACACTGCGAAACGCGGCCTCTTTGCCGCCTTTTGTCCACCGCAGTCTTCCCTGCCAGCTGTAATTCTGGCGGAACAGGATGTCCAGTTCAAACGTGGGTGTTTCCGTACATTTTATGGGAGAAGCTTTCGGCGCGCCGCCTGTATCCAGCTGCTCTTCCAAAAGCAGGATCAAGCGTGAAAGACTTCGGAATAGGGTTTCCTCCGGGAGCGTCCCGCCGGAGACCCTGCCGCGGATGACACCGTCCTCCGCTTCATCCACAAAGATACGGAAGGTCTCTGTGCCGATCGGTAGCATACGATTTTCTTTCACCTAACCCCTCCCTTTTGTATTTTGTAATTCTATTTTACACAAAGGTGCTATGAGAACGCTATGATTAAGAAGTTTTTTCATAGAAAAACGACCCATTTTCTCATAAAAAAAGAAAATAGGTCGTAGTTTTTTTGTCAACTATGTTGAGTCAACCGGTTTATTTTTTCAGGTGACGGTTTTAGGCCTTTCGGCGCTCCGTTTTCTCCGTTGCTTTTTCTTCTGCGCGCATATGTATGTGACGCAGGTCGAGCGATTTAAAGGTGTAGGTCGCACCGCTTTTCGGGTATTCCTTTTGGAACCGATTGAACACACGGCGGGAAACGAGCCCGCCGTTTTCGCCGGTCGCACCCGGCAGCAGCACCCAAAACTGGTTTGCGCCCACCTTTGTGAACGGGTCGCCCGCGCGCAGTTCGTTTAAAAGCGTCACTTCCATCTGCTTCATATATACGGCGCGCTTTTCCGGGTCTATCGAGCGGTTTGCAAGCCGCACAATCATCAACGCCGCAGGGGTATCGTTTCGGCGCATCTCGCGCACATGCAGATTTACAATCTCGCGGAAAACGTTGTTATCGCAGCAAAACGCACCGGTTTCCTGTTCTTTTTCAAGCAGGAACGTTTGAATATCGTCTTCACTCGTCTCGCTGCCGTAAATCTCCTGCACCGCAAGCGCCTTCTGCGCCTCCAGCTCCGCCGAAGGCGAAACACCGTAGACCTCCCGGTACAGCGAAGCGATGTAATCATAGTGTTCCAGCGCTTTTTTCGGGTTTTTGTTTTTTATGAGCGCCTGCATCAAAAACACGCTGAATTCCTCTGCGGCGGGATCTAAACGGATAACGCCCGTGCATAGCTTTTCCGCATCCGTAATGCGTCCGAGCTTCAAAAGGCGATCCACCGCCGCGCGACATAGGCGCGTATAAAGCGAGCGGTAATACGTGTTGAGGTTGATGCACCAGAACTCCGCTGCGCTTTCCGTGAGAAAATCGCCGGTGTAAAGCGCCACGGCTTTCTGCGCCAGGGCAACCGATTTTTCCATATCTTCTTCGGCAAGCGCTGCCTTTGCAAGTGTTTCAAATTGCTCCACGTCAAGCTGCGTCTCGCGATCCGGCGCCCAGCGATAATAGCCTTTTTCGTTATGGATGATAACCTTTGCGTGCGTAAAGCCGAGCTCTGCCAGCGCAGCCCTTGCGCGGCTGACATTATTTTGCAGCGTGCTTAACGGGTTATCGTTTTCGGCTTCCGGCCACAGCAGGTCGATGAGCTCCTGCGCGGAAACACCGCGGTTTCTGTTCAGAATAAGGTATGCCGTAAGCGTCCACAGTCTTCTGGAACGTCCCGTGAGGCTCACGGCGTGCGGAACCTCCATACCTTCCTGCTTTAAGGTAAACTTGCCGAACATGGTCACATCGATCTTCGGCACAACCTGTATCGTTTCACCGTTCTGTGCTTCACACGGCAGCCCGGTGGTTTCAATTTCTTTCGCTGTTCGACTCATGAACGGTTCATCTCCCTCTTTCAGAAATAACGGTTCAAAATATCACCCCGGCTATTGCGAAAAAATAATATTCCGAACTTGTTCTTTTCATAAAGTATAGCACACTTCACGGTATTTGTAATCCACCGAAAGGTGGAAAATGCGATTTTTCTCATAAGAATTTGCTTTTTTGTCGGAGAAAATACCTTTTTGGGCGAAAGGTCGCGCTAAAAACTATGACTTAAAGTAATTGCAGACGTTTTTGCATCGTCTCATAGTTCGTGCAGTAGTAAAGCGCCGTCTCCTCTGTGATGCGCTTTTGCCGTACAAGGTCCGCAAGCGCCATGTCCATGGTGCGCATACCCTGCGCCGCGCCGGAAGCGATGGCGGCATCGAGCTGATGCGTTTTGCTTTCGCGGATCATATTGCGTATCGCGAGTGTGGAATACATGATTTCAAACACCGGGATGGGTGTGCCGTCTACGCCGGGCACGAGCTGCTGACTGATGACCGCCTGCAAAACCATGGAAAGCTGTAAGCGGATCTGCGCCTGCTGGTTCGGCGGAAATGCGTCGATGATGCGGTCAATCGTATTCGCCGCGCCGGTGGTGTGCAGGCTCGAAAGCAATAGCTGCCCCGTTTCGGCGGCGGTCATCGCGACCTCCATTGTCTCTTTGTCGCGCATTTCGCCGAGCAAAATCACGTCCGGGCTTTCGCGCAGTGCACTGCGCAAAGCGGCGACGTAGCTCGGGCAGTCGCAACCGATCTCACGTTGGCTCACAATGCACTTATCGTGGCGATGGATGTACTCTACCGGATCCTCGAGCGTCAGAATATGTCCCGCGCGCGTACGGTTGATCTCGTTGATGATACACGCGAGCGTTGTGGACTTACCGCTGCCCGCTGAGCCCGTAACGAGCACGATGCCTTTTTTCATCTGTGCCGCGCGCATGACCTCCGGCGGGATATGCGCTTCTTCGGCCGTAGGCAGACCGAAGCGGATGACGCGCACTACGGCGGCAATGCTGCCGCGCTGGCGGAACAGATTCACGCGGAAGCGTCCCGTACCGCTGAGCGAGAACGAAAAATCGTCATCGGTCGCACCGCCGTTTAAGCAGTGCGGCTCACGCGCGGCAAGACGATAGATTTCCGCCGCGAACGCTTCGGTCTTTTCGGGCGTGAAGGCGCCGTCCGCCGTTTCACGCTGCTGTTCGCCGCGCACCTTATACGTCAGCGGCAGGCCCGCCACCACGAAAATATCGGAAGCGCCGCGCTCCACGGCACTTTTCAAAATTTCAGTCATATTCATTGTACTCCGCCTTTCTTACCCGAGGTTCAGGGAGTCATCCGGCTGCCAGCGCGCTGTGCAGCGCCATTTTGCAATCTCATAGCTGCCGTTTATCTTATTTAAGCAGATCTCAAGCTGCATGTTGCCGCGCGTGATTTCCGTTTTGAGCGTGGTTTCGGTCTCTTCCGTGTTTTCCGGCAGATCTCCCGCGCCCTTTAAATACGCATCTGCTTCGGAAAGCCAGTCTTGCCCGGCGTTTTCGCAGGCATACAGCACTTCCACGTGCTCGCCGTAGCGCTCTGCGGCACGGCGATCGGATACGGCAGAGGACACCGTAAGCACGCCGAAAATGGCGACGCACAGCACAACGACCGCGAACAGCACCGCGATGCTGCCGATGCGGAATCGATTTCGGCTCATGGCGTTCCCTCCTTCGGCTGGTAGCACCGTACATTCAGCGCATAAATTTCTTTATCCTGCTCCGCCGTGTACGCCGTGATTTTCCCGGCATACAACGCTCCCGTTTCGGTCTCGGCGGCGGTCACTTCGGTTTCTATATAATAGTAAGCGTCCGCTTCCGCACAGCTTGTCATATCTTTTGTGAAATATGCTTTTTCGCCGTTTTCGGGGATCTCTCCCGCGCGAAACGCCTCTGCGGCGCTGCGGCACAGCGCAATGCCTGCGCTTTCCCTCGCCGCTTCATCGCTGATGACGGCCGCGCGCAGGAACACGCACGCAATGACACCGCAGCACGCGACAAATGCCAGAACAAACACAAGCAGCGGGGTCATAAAGCCCATGCGGTGGCGCGTTTCACTGCGCTTTTCCTCGTAATCTATCATGCCGCGCCACCTCCGTCACAATACGCGCCGGCGGTCATGCCGTCCGCAGTGATCGTTAAAAGCCCGTTTTCCGAAAGCTCGGCTTTAAACGTTTTAAGGTCGCACAGCTTTTCGGCGTTATTGGGGTCGATCTCCGCCGTGACCCGTGAAAACTCCGTGCGCAGCGCGTTTTCATATAAATAGATGCGCGTTTCGAAGTCGCTTTCCGGCTCGCGCAGGCACACCGCCGGGCCCTCCGGGCCGTCGATCAGGCGGATGTTCCCTTTGCCGCCGCACGCTGCCGTTTGGCTTTGAATATACGAAAGCGCGCTGCGCTGCTTTGCGTGTGCGTCGCGGGCATCCATCGTATCGGAATACAGCCGCGCGCCCGCAAGCGTCAACACCAAAAGCGATGCGATGAGCAATGCATACAGCAGAAGCAGCATCAGAGAAGTGCTGTTTCTCTTTTTCGGTTCCGTCATGCGCCCTCCTTATTCCTCGCCGCGCACCAGCACCTGAACGGTCGGCAGCTGGTTATCGGCGAAAACCTCGTATGTCACGATGTATTCTTTCTTATTGACCGTAAGCCCGTAGTGCTTTTCCAAATATTCAAGGCTTTCCGGGTATGCACCCTCTAAGGTGTAGCACTCCACGGCACTGCGCAAAACGGCTTCGCGCACAGCGGCACGGCCCGTTTCGCGGATATCCTCCTGAAAAACCGGCACGCACACCGCGGTAAAAATTACCGCAAGCACCAGAATAAGCCCGACCGCGAAAAGCCGGAAGCTTACTTTTCGATTCAAAATACCCATAACTTTTCCCTCAGATTGCGCTCAAAATGCCGAGCAAGGGCAGCATGACGCTTAAAAGCGTCAAACCGACAGACGCGGTGAGAAATCCGATCAAAATCGGCTCCGTGCGGTCGATGACGCTGCACAGCCCGTTTTCCGCCTCCTGCGCCGTGCGGCGCGCGAGGTTTTCCGTCACCTGCACGAGCTCGCCGCTCTGCGCACCGCCAAGCAGCATTTTGCCGTACATGGCGGGCAATATCTTTTGGTGCGCAAACGCCGTCGCAATGCCGACGCCCATCTGTGTTTCTTCACGGCATTTTTCAAGCGCTTTGTGCAGCTTTTTGTGGCGCGTCTGCTCGATGCACAGCGCAAGCGCACTGTCTTCATCCGTACCGCTCGCAAGCAAGGCGGAGAGCGTGTCCATCACCTCGGAGACCGCCAAAAGCCACGCGGCTTTGCGCGTGAAGCGGCTCGTTTCCATTGTATTTCTGAGCTTTTCCCGACCTTTATCGGAGCGCATACCAAACGCCAAAACGAGCAAAACGATGCCCAAAAGCCCCGCAAACACCAAGCTGATGCGCCCGATGAGCGTCGCCGCGAGCACATAGGCATAGGAAGATGAAAGCAGGCTGCCCGTTAAATTGTCGTACACGCGCTCAAACATGGGCAGCACGGCGAAAACGAGCACCGCCAGCACGCCGCACATCATCAGCATCAAAACGGCCGGGTATGTAAGGGTGCTGCGCAAACGGTCGTATAGCGCGCTTTGGCGGTCATAGTGGTCTGCAAGGCGGTCAAGCGCTTCGTCCAATCGGCCGGAAAGCTCTGCCGTACTAAAAACGCTCAAGGCGTATTCCGGGAAAACGCCGGTCTTTTCCGCCGCTGCCGAAAACGGCTCCCCCCACAATTATATTTACAATCTCAGCGCCATTTTTAAGTACCTGCTCCGCAAGGCGCCCGCCGTTGGTTCTGGAAATATGGCGTCTGACCGCATTGATTTCCTCAATCTTCGCGCCGGAGCGCAGCAGCATTGCAAGGCTGCTGCAAAATGCGCTGAGCTGTTCCTGAGTCAAAAATTTTTCTGCCATGTTCCTCGTCCTTTCGCTTTTCCTTTAATAAGTGAACCGTGTTGTGTATTCCGAATCGTTTTGAATCTCCCCGGCGGGCATGCCGCCTGCGGCAAAGGTGATGTCCACCCGCTGCCACTCATCCGCTTTTGCGCGGATCTCCACGGTGATCCACCCCTCGCTCTCCACATAAAAGCTGTTCCACGCGTGGTAGGTCTCCTCCCCCACATAACCCGTGATGAGCTTGCACGGAATGCCCTCGCTGCGCAGCATGGCGGCGGCAAGGCTTGCATAATCAAAGCATATGCCCTTGCCGGTCTTTAAGGTCTCATCCGGGGAGGGCAGGTAGCCGTTCTGCACGGTCGCCGCTTTTTCCGTATCGTATTGGATATTCTTCACCATGTAGTCATACACGGCGGCAGCAATGTCCGCATCGGTGGTGCAGCTTGCGTCCAGCTCTTTCACCTTTTTGATGCAATCGGAGCTTTTGTTGTAATTCACCATCTGGTTCGGGCGCAGGTACGGCTGAAATTCATCTTTCAGCGTCACGTCGCGGTCTTCGCTCCCGATGCATGCGTATTTGCTGTCGCCCACCTGCTCCATCAGTCGGAACGTGTATGTGCCGTTTCCCATATTGAGCGGAAAAAATGTCGCACTGCCGTCGTTCGGCAAATCATAGTTATATTTATCCTCGCCGCAGACAATCTGCATTTTTAATCGCGTATCGCTCTGCGCTTTTACGCCGATGATGCCGTCTTCAAGCTGGGAAAGGTCAATCTCTCCGCTGCCGAACGCGGTCGCTTCATCTTCATTGAAGACAGAATCCCGAAAAGCGGGGACCTCGTAGGGCGCGGCGTTGCTGTCCGTGACATCGCCCGCCGCCGGTTTGGCGTCGTTTGATGCCGTGCCCCGCACTGCACAGCTGCAAAGCAGCAAAATAAGCGCCAGCGCCGCCGCTAACAGCTGAATTTTTTCTTTCATGCCGCACCCCCTGTCTTTTCTGTGTATACTAAATATTATTTTATCTTGTTTTTGTCTTATGCGCAAGCCCTGTGTAAAAATCTTCCGTATTGTCCCTACCGTCAATATTTTCAAAAAAACATCGGAAACTATTGATAATATATAATATTATAGACATAAATTTCACTAAAAATGTCCACCGTGAACGGCGACGTGCTATATGACGAGTACGGCGAAATCACACAGTGCAGTTTCAATGCCGAGTTGCTCGCGGGCACGCCCGGTTTACGCAGCTTGCCGGGCGTTCTTTTTGTTTTTCCGAAATTTTGGCGCAGGAGTTTTCCACGAACACATTGACAAACCGCGCAAAAAAACGTATGCTTATATATAGAGTTATATCTAACTTAGAAAGGAGCGCTTGCAGATGACGTACACCATTAAGGAAGCCTCGGACATCACGGGCATTCCGGCGACCACGCTGCGCTATTACGATAAAGAAGGCATCCTGCCGTTTTTGGAGCGGAAGGAATCCGGCCACAGAATGTTTTCCGAACAGGATCTTTCCATGCTGCGCATTATCGAATGTTTAAAATGCACGGGCATGTCCATTAAAGATATTCGCCAGTACGCGGTGTGGGCACAAATGGGTGACTCCACCCTGGAGCAGCGCTACAACTTGTTTCTTGAGCGCCGCGAGGCCGTTATGGCACAAATCAAGGAGCTTGAAGATCAGCTTAAAGTAATCGATTATAAGTGCAAATACTACGAGGAAGCCATTGCCGCCGGTACGGAAGATATTCACAAGCACAAAACAGGCCATTGCTACGACGATGAAAAAGAAAACAAAGACGCGTAAGTTCCGCAAAAACCAAGGGCACGGAGTTTTAAAGCTCCGTGCCCTTTTGTTGTATAAGTCATAACCACACCTAAGAGGAGTGGTTATGACTTTTGCTTTATTTCCTTATTTTAGCCCTGCACAGACCACGTGATGCCCTGCGGGGTATCCTTTACAACGATATGGCGTGCGGCAAGCGCATCGCGAATCGCGTCGGCAGTTGCCCAGTCCTTTGCCTTTCTGGCTTCCGTGCGCTTTGCGATGAGCGCTTCGATCTCCGCGGCTTCCTCGGCGGTCATGCCCTCCGGCACAGCGGACTTCTGCGCATTCTGCTCCTCGCGCAGCGCCTTTGCAGCTTTCAGCAAGCCGAGGGACAATACTTCGTCAAACTCCTTGATGAGCGCAAGCTTGTCCGCGTCGGAAAGCTGAGCTTTCAGTACGTCGTACAGCGCTGTGAGTGCCAAGGACGTGTTGAGGTCGTTTTCCAGCGCCGCGCGGAACGAGGCACGCAGCGGCTCCATGGCAGCTTTGTCGTGCTCTCCCTCATTTTTCAGCGCTGCAATGCGGGAAACGAGCTTTTTGTACGCCGTGGCGGTGTTGTCAAGGCTCTCAAACGAGAACGTCAGCGGCTTTCTGTAATGGGACTGTAAGCAGAACATGCGGTATACAAGCGGCGCGTAGCCCTTTTCCTCAAGCAGCGAGACCGTGAGAAAATCGCCCTTTGATTTGCTCATCTTGCCGCGCGCGTCCAAAAGGTGCAGCACGTGGAACCAGTATTTGCACCACGGGTGGCCGAGATACGCTTCGCTCTGTGCAATCTCATTCGTGTGGTGCGGAAACGCGTTATCGATGCCGCCGCAGTGAATGTCGAGGTATTCGCCGAGGTACTTGATGCTGATGCCGCTGCACTCGATGTGCCAGCCCGGGTAGCCCACGCCCCACGGGGAATCCCACTTGAGCTCCTGGTCGTCAAACTTCGACTTTGTAAACCACAGTACGAAGTCGCTCTTGGAGCGCTTGTTTTCGTCCTCTTCCACGCTGTCGCGCACGCCTACGGCGAGGCTCTCTTCCTCCATGTTGCCGAAAACATAATAGTTTTCGAGCTTGGAGGTATCAAAATAGACGTTGCCGCCCGCGATATACGCATAGCCCTTTTCAAGGAGCACCTCTACCATGTGGATGAATGTATCGATGCAGCTCGTCGCCGGAACGACGATCTCCGGGCGCTTGATGCCAAGCTTTTCGCAGTCACTGAAAAAAGCGTCGGTATAGAACTGCGCAATCTGCATGACGGTCTTGTGCTCGCGGCGCGCGCCCTTGAGCATCTTGTCTTCGCCGGTGTCGGCATCGCTGGAAAGGTGCCCGACGTCCGTGATGTTCATGGCGCGGGTCACGTCATAGCCGAGGTAGCGCAAGGCTTTTTCCAGCATATCCTCCATGATGTACGAGCGCAGGTTGCCGATGTGCGCATAGTGGTACACGGTTGGGCCGCAGGTGTACATTTTGACTTTGCCGGCTTCGTGCGGAATAAATTCTTCTTTTTTCTGTGTTCTTGTGTTATAGAGCTGCATACAGGTGCTTCCTTTCTGCTTATTCTTCCTTATTCTTCTCTGCTTTCTGTGCGGTCAGCTTGCTTTTTTCTCTGCGGCAGCTGTTCAGCTCGCCGTGCAGGCGCTCAATTTCAAGCCGCATGCGGCACATTTCCTGCGCCACCGGATCGGCCACGTGGATCTGATCCAGCGTACTGTTGTCCATCACACGCTTGCCGCCCACGCGCACGATGCGCGCCGGTACACCGACCGCCGTTGCGTTATCGGGTACGGCATCCAGCACCACGGCACCCGCCGCCACACGAGCGTTATCACCCACGCGGAACGGCCCCAGCACCTTTGCGCCCGCACCGACGAGCACGTCATTTCCAAGCGTCGGGTGACGCTTGCCCTGGTCTTTGCCCGTGCCGCCGAGCGTCACACCCTGATACAGCGTGCAGTTGTCACCGATAACGGTGGTTTCGCCGATGACGACACCCATACCGTGGTCGATGAACAGATTTTTGCCGATCGTCGCGCCCGGGTGAATCTCTATACCCGTTTTGCGGCGCGCGCGCTGCGAGATATAGCGCGCGATAAATTTCATATTATGGCGGAAAAACCAGTTTGCCTTGCGGTAAGACCGCACCGCTTTGAAGCCGGAATACAGAAAATAGACCTCCGCACGGCTGCGGGCGGCAGGGTCGCGCGCCATCACGGCATCCAGCTCTGCCTTTAACTTAGAAAACATGACGTAAACCTCTCCTTAAAAACAAAAAGCCCCGAGCGCACAACATAGACGCTCGGGGGCGAAATGTACCAAAACATTCATGATACAATAAATCCGCGGTTCCACTCCGGTTTATCACTCAAACGGCGTAACGTACCGTACCCGTATGCGGCTCACTTTCGCTCACCGCATCCGCTCGCGAATGCACTTCGCCCGGCTCTTTTCTGCGGCGGCTTTCAGCCCATGACCTCCGCTCTCTATCGACTGCCCCCGGGGTACTCGTTCGGTCTCAGCGTTTGCTTTATGACAGTATTTTAACACAGCCCCTTTAAAAACGCAAGCCCAAAGATCACCTCTCCGCGCCATTTTATGCGGCTTTTTTCTTTTGGTGCTTTTAAAATACGCGTACACAAAAACAGGGTACGCACTTTTTTACAGTGCATACCCTGTTTATTTTAGCTGTGATTTAAAAATTAGAGCTGCTCGTCGATGATCTTTGCTTTTTCGAGCGCACGCTTCTGGAGCAGTGCGTCGATCTTGGCGTGCGGGTCGAGCAGGGAGCTGATGGAAGCGTCGTGGTTCAAAGCGGAGATGAAGTAAGCGATGTACTTCGAAACGTCGACTTCATGGAACCACGGGCGATTCTTCAGTTCCGGGTTAAGGTACGTCAGGTTGCTGCCGAAGATGCCGTCGATGAGGCCCTCTTCATACGCTTTATCGAACTTTGCGAGGCCGTTCGTGAAGATGGCATACGTGCCGTAAGCGAAGAAGCGGCGTGCCTTGCGGGCCTTGACGTTCTCTGCAATGTCGAGCACGGACTCGCCGGAGGAGATGATGTCATCGGCAACGAACACGTCCTTGCCCTCAACCGGGGTACCGAGATACTCATGTGCAACGATCGGGTTGCGGCCGTCTACAATGCGGGAATAATCGCGGCGCTTGTAGAACATGCCCATGTCCACACCGAGCACGGAAGCATAGTACATGTTGCGGTTCAACGCACCTTCGTCCGGGCTAACGATCATGAAGTCTTTCTTATCGGTGGAAAGATCCGGGAAGTCCTTGAAGAGCTTCTTTAAAACCTGATAAGTCGGCATCAGGTTATCAAAGCCCATAACCGGCACAGCGTTCTGCACGCGCGGGTCATGTGCGTCGAAAGTCAAAACGTTGGAAACGCCCATCTGCTGAAGCTCCTGCAGCATGTATGCGCAGTCCAAAGACTCGCGGTAGCTGCGGCGGTGCTGACGGCCGCCGTAAAGCAGCGGCATCACGACGTTAACGCGGTGTGCCTTACCACTTGCCGCCTGAATGAGACGCTTCAAATCCTGATAATGGTCATCCGGGGACATGTGGTTCTGGTTGCCGAAGTAGTTGTAGGTCAGGCTGTAATTGCCTACGTCTACAACAAAGAACAGGTCATAGCCGCGCACGGTCGACTTGATAAGACCCTTGCTGTCGCCGGAAGAGAAACGCGGGCAGCTGTTTTCGATGATGAACGTGTCCACATCCATACCGGCACGCTTTGCCCAACGCACCAGATGGGCCTCAACCTTTTCGGAAAGCTCACGCGCACCGGCAAGCGGTACGATGCCAAGCGGTGCTACGCGATTCTCTGCACTGAAAAACGTCTGTGATTCCATTGCCATTTGATTACTCCTTCAAACTGCATATTCCGTTATTTGCCTGTCCGTTTTACACGAACAATGTCGGCTCTTGTCTATTTCAATATAGCACAAAATAGCGAGAATTTCCACAGCAAATACGCAAAATATTAAACTTTTGTTAAATCCGATAAGAGGGCAATGCCAAACGGAGCGAGTTTGATTGAATTTACCGTTTGATCTGTACCGTACAACTTGTAGTCGCGCGGCAATTCCACGGTTTTTCCGCTTTCCGTGTAGTTTTCTACAAAAATGATATTCTCCTTTTCGCCGTGGCGGATGTGTGCCGTTACGCCGTGCGGCAGGGCGCAATCGAGCGCTTTTTCAATGTGCAGCGTCTCAATCATTTCGCCGTACAGTACAGAAAGCATATCGCTGCCGGTACGGGCCGCAATGTAATACGCCTCGCCCTTGCCGAACTTGTTTTTCGTCAGCGCCGCTTCGCCTGCGTAGAAATCCTTTTCATATGTGCCGAGCACCTCCGCCGTCAGCGGGTGGATACGTGCACAAAGCTCCATAGCATCGTAACGGCTGGCGGTCAACACAATGCCGTTTTTTCTGCCGTCCGGCAGGCTGTCGATTTCTTCGTTCCACACGCCGAACACGTCCATCATGTCGCCGGGGAGACCGCCCATTTTGCACAGGTCGGTATCGTCCACAATGCCGCTCCAGTACGTTGTGACGAGCGTGCCGCCGTTTTCGACGAACTTGCGCATCTTCTTTTCAAAGCCTGCGCGGTACATATAGAGCATCGGCGCAATGACAAGCTTATATTTCGAGATGTCGCCGTCCATATCGACGATGTCCACCTGCACGCCCTTATCCCAGAACGGACGGTAGTGCGTCAAGAGCGTCTCCACGTATTTTTCGTCTTTATCCTTGTTGCGCGGGCCCGCGGCAGCATCCAGCGCCCAGCGGTTTTCCACGTCGTACACGATGGCGACCTGCGGCTTGACTTCGGTGCCGTATACGTCGTTACGCTCATTCATGCTCTTAAGCTCAGCGCCGACGGACTGCACATCCTTAAACACACGGGTGTTCTCGTTCGTGACGGAGTCGAACACGCCGCCATGGCTGACATGGTCAACGACCGCGCCGTGGAACTTTTCGCAGGAGCCGCGGCTCTTTCTGAACTGGAAATACTGCACGGAATTTGAGCCGTGTGCAACCGCCTGCATGGAGGAAAGCAGGTGCATACCCGGGCGCTTCAGCATACTGATGGGCGTCCAGTTCGTCATGCTCGGCGTGCTTTCCATCAAAAGGAAGTTTTCGTGCTTGATCGAACGCATCACGTCGTGCGTCATCGCGGAAGAGACCGCAATCTCTACGTTGTCGGTCGTATGCCACTGCGGGTAATTGTCCCAGGAAACAACATCGAGCTCCGGGCCGAACTTGAAGTAATCGAGGCCGTCGTAGAAGCCCATCAGGTTCGCCGTCACCGGGATATCCGGGTTTACTTCCTTCACGGCGTCGCGCTCCATTTTCATGAAATCGACGGTCTGGTACGTGACAAAGCGCTTCCAATCGAGCGTCAAACCGTGCACGTTCATTTCGCCGTTCGGCTGCGGCGCGTGAATCTGGTCCCAGCTCGTATACGTGTGGCTCCAGAAGTCCGTCCACCACGCGTGGTTCAGGTCATCGAGCGTCTTATACTTCTTTTTCAGCCAATCGCGGAACGCCTGTTGGCACAGCGGGCAGTAGCACTCGCCGCCGTACTCGTTAGAAAGGTGCCACAAAATGACGCCCGGGTGATTTGCAAAGCGCTTTGCAAGGCGCTTATCCATCTCGCGGGTCTTCTCTCTGTACACGGGGGATGTATAGCAGTGGTTATGGCGCGCGCCGGAAAGGTCGCGCACACCGTTATTCTGCACACGGCGAATCTCCTCATACTTTTCGCTCATCCAAAGCGGCTTTGCACCGGACGGTGTGGCCAACACGGTATAAATGCCGTTTTTGTAGAGATTGTCGATGATCTTCTCCAGCCAGTCGAAGTCGTATTCTCCCTCATTCGGCTCCAGATGCGCCCAGGAGAAAATACCGACCGACACACAGTTGATATCCGCTTTCTTCATCAGCTCCACGTCCTGCTTGAGAATCTCGGGATAGCGCAGCCACTGTTCGGGATTATAATCGCCGCCATGCAGCAGCTTCGGAAATTTCGGTGTAAGGGGTCTCATAATAAAATACCTCCGTCAGCGCGACTTCCCGCGCGTAATCTACACCCAGTATACAGGTTGTACGGACAAACTTCAAGAGTGAGTTTCACATTCTTCATTCTTTAGTCTTTGCCGTGTTCTTATGCGCATGTAATAAAGAAAAGCGCACAGATTTTGTTTTCTGCACGCTTTTTAGCTTCATATTTTTCTGAAAGGCTTCTTTTATTCGCCCGCTTTACTTTGGCTTGTGTCAAGTTCTCTCGTCAGCTTATGCATTCTCACAAAATACGTCGTGACAAGCAAAATAGCCGCACCGGTCCAAGCAGTGACCTCCGCATAGAAAATACCCTCCTGCCCAATAATAAGCGGCAGAAACAACGCCACGCCAATACGCATCAAAAATTCCATGATGCCCGAAGCCATCGGCATGATGGTATCGCCAAGCCCCATCAGCGCGGAGCGGTAAATGTGCAGCATATAGAGGATAGACAGACAAATACTCATGATATTAAGATAGTGTAATGCCACCTGCGATGAGATCGACACTTCCTCCGCCGTGCCGGAAATAAACAGTGCGATGCCGTATTTTCCGAAAATCAGCACAAAAACCGTAATGACGACCGAGGTCAGCAAAGCGATCCACGTTGCGGAGTGCATACCCTTTTTCACGCGGTCTAAAAGCCCCGCGCCGAGATTCTGCCCGACATACGTCGTCACGGCGTAGCCGAACGAAACGGCGGCAATCTCCAAAATACCGTACAGCTTATTCGTTGCCGTAAAGCCCGCCACGAACAGCGTGCCGTAGCGGTTGACGACCGACTGCACCACCATGCCGCCCACGGCGATGATAACATTCTGTGCGGCGACCGGCGTACCGAGCCCCAAAAGGCGCTTTGCTATTTCCGGATTGAGCCGGAAATACTCTTTTTTCAGGTGGATGACCTTCACGTGCAGCACAGCGCGCAAACAGTAAAGCGCTGCAAAAAGCTGTGCGATGACCGTTGCAACGACCGCACCCGCAATGCCCCAGTGGAACACCATAACAAACAACAGATCAAGCCCGATATTCAGAATAGATGCAATGACCATGGCATACAGCGGCGTTTTGCTGTCGCCGAGCGCACGCAGGATGCTTGCAAGCACGTTATACGCCATGATGATGGGTATACCCGCAAACATGATGCGCAGGTATGTGAACGCGCCGCCGATGATCTCCTCCGGCGTGTTCATGGCGCGCAGCACGGGTGCCATGGCGACTTGGCTCAGAATGACGGTCAAGATTGAAATGACCGCCGAAAGCGAGATCGTCGCGCCAATGGAACGGTTAAGACCCTCGTGGTCTTCCGCGCCGAAACGCTGCGCCATGTAAATGGAAAAGCCCTGCGCAAAGCCTTGGATAAGCCCCAGCACGAGCCAGTTCAGCCAGTCCGCCGCACCGAGCGCCGCCAGCGCATTTACGCCGAGTGCCTGCCCCACAATGGCGGTATCCACCACCGTGTAGAACTGCTGAAACACGTTGCCCAGCATCAGCGGTATCGCAAAGGTGAAGATCAGCTTCGCAGGGCTGCCTTTTGTCATATTTTGAATGCGTTCTGTTTTTGCCATAAACCCCTCATGATTTCGCCGAAAGTTTTTCCGGCAATTTATGAATACGAATGTAATATGTCACGCACAGCAGTGCCGCCGCGCCGAACCACGCGGAGACCTCTGCAATGCAGATGGAAAGAAAGCCCAGATTGAACACTTTAGAGAGCACAAGCACAACGGAAATGCGCAGAATTAGCTCCAGCGCGCCGGAGAGCATCGGCACCACCGTGTCGCCGAGACTTTGCAGGGAAAAGCGGTAGACGAACAGCAAACCCAGCACCCACATCATCGCACCGCAACACAGCAAATACGGATACGAAGCTTCGATGACCGCCTGCTCCACGCCGGAGACGAACACCGCCGTCAGCTGGCGGCCGAACAGAATCATTGCGCCGCCGATGAAGAAATCGACGATGAGCACCATCAAAATGCAGCGGCGCACGCCGACTTTAATGCGGTCAACGCGTCCCGCGCCGAGGTTCTGCCCGACATACGTGCCAAGGGATAACCCGATGATGTTGCACGGCTGTTCCGCAAGACCGAAGATTTTCGAGCCCGCCGTATATGCCGCCACAATCGTAGAACCTAAACCATTCACAATGCCCTGTAAGATCATACCGCCGATCGCCGTAATGGAATTCATAATTCCGACCGGCAAACCAAGCTTCAATAAGCCAAAAATAATAGACTTATCCATGCGCTTTTCGTCGGCTTTAAAACGCAAAACCGGCATACGGCACAACACGAAAAGACACATCAGGCCGGAAAGCAGCTGTGCCAAAACGGTCGCCCACGCAGCGCCGGCCACGCCCCATTTAAAGGCCATGACAAACAGAATGTCCAGCCCGATGTTCACTGCCGAACTGATGAGAATGATAATGAGCGGCGACATGCTGTCGCCGAGCGCTCGAAGAATACTCGAAAGCATATTGTAAAACACCGTCGTGAAAATACCGATGAAAATAATGCGGATGTACAAAAGCGCGTCGTCAAAAATATCGGTCGGCGTACCCATCAGTGTCATGAGCGGGCGCGAGAAAATGAGACTTAACGCCGTGATGACCGCAGCGCTCATAAAGCCGAGGTAGCCCGCGTTCATCACCGTGCGGCGCATGTCGCTTTCGTCGCCTGCGCCGAAGCGTTGCGAAATCAAAATGGAATACCCGTGCGTCAAACCGTTGATGAAACCCAAAACAAAAAAATGTACCGAACCCGTGGAACCCGCCGCCGCAAGCGCGTTGACGCCTACACCGCGGCCGAGCACCATAGCATCCGCCACAGAGTATAACTGCTGAAACACATTGGCAACAAGCAAAGGCAGTGCAAATGCCAACAAAAGCTTTACCGGGCTGCCCTTCGTCATATTGCGAACCACAAAATTGCTCCCTTCAAAAGACACTTTGATTACCATTATATCGGATAAAATGCTGCAATTCAATGCCTGTATGTCGTTTTCGAGGGGTGTAAACGCCGAATTTTCCTATTCTTTTTTGGCTAATTTGGCGCTATTTCGGCTTCAGCAACAAGCCGTGTAAAAAAGCAGCGCCATGCAAAAGCCGCACAGCGCCGCGTGAATTTTGTTCAATCAAACGATGTAATCGACCGCAACCGCCTTTTCGCGAACTGTCGCAACATAGGTCTTCACCGTGTTGCAGTGGTACGGGTCTTTCTGGTATTCTTCGAGCGCCTCGGGGCTCTCGAGCGTAACGGTCAGGCAAACGTCAAAGGAGCGCTCGGAGTGGAGGAAATCCGCACCGGCTTCCACGTCAAGTGCCTGCGGCACGCGGCCCTTCATCGTCATAAAAAGATCGCGCAGCTTTTCGCACTGCTCTTTGGAATTGTCCTTGAGCTTGATCATTAAAACATGCTTTACCATTTGAAAAACTTCCTTTCGGATAAAATTATTGCATAGCTAAAGAAAACCATGGTTAAAAGTTTTGCTCAAGCTTTTTTCAAAAGCTTGCAGGTTCTTAGGGCAGCGCCCTACGTCGCTTTCCGCAGAAAGCGAAATCTTTTTGCGTTCGCAAAGTCAGGAAGGGAGGACGAAACTTCCGGTGGACGTTTCGTCCGAGGGAAACCCTACTAAGGGGTTTCCCTATGAACTTGTAACACAAGTTCATAAAAATCGAACCCAGTCTTCCCCGAAAGGCGGCCAAAGCCGCCTTTAAAAAATCGACTTATTCTATCTAACCCCCGAAACCGCCCTGTCGAGCGCGCCCAAGTCCTTGTGAATCCGCACATCGCGCAGACCGGCGGCTTCAAACAGCACCTTTACCGCCTGCCCCTGCGTCTCACCGATTTCCACGGCAAGCACGCCGTTCGGGTGCAATTTTTTCGCCCAAATATCGCAGATCGCGCGGTAGAAGATGAGGCCGTCCGCGCCGCCGTCCAGCGCCGTTTTCGGCTCTTTCTGCACTTCGCGCTGCAAAAGCGGCAGCTCGCTTGTCTCAATATACGGCGGGTTCGACGCGATGAAATCGAACCCATCCGGCAGCGTCTCCGCAAACGCTTTATCTAACATGTCGCCCTTTACCGCCGTCACCGGCAGCTCCGGGTAACGCGCCAAATTCTCGTTTAAATAGTTGAATGCGCCATCGTACAGCTCCACTTCCGTCACTTCGGCGTGTGCTTCTTTCGCGATGGAAAGCCCCACCGCACCCGTGCCGGCGCAAAGGTCAAGCCCCTTCGGCAAATTCTCGGTTTTCGACAAACGCTTGCACACTGCTTCCACCAAAACAGCGGTGTCCTCGCGCGGAATCAGCACGCCCTCTCCGCAGGAAAGCGTCAGGCTCATAAAGTCCCACTCGCCAAGCAGATATTGCAGCGGCTCGCCCGTTTTGCGCTTTTCGAGCGCGGAAAGCACCGCTTGCCCCGCTTCAGACTCCGCCGGCTTATCGCCGTGCAACAATAACTCTGTGCGGTTCGCGCCGCAGAAATGCTCCAAAAGGCACGCGGCTTCAAACGTCGGGTCTTCCGTGACGGGTTCAAGCGCCGTTTTCGCTGCGCGGTACAGCTCGTTCAGCGTCATCGGATAATATCCTCGCCGTTTTCCGGGATAACCGCTTTCATCGCCGCAATAGCGGCTTCCATCATCTTGTCGGTCGGCTCTTTTACGGTCAAACGCTGAAACCACAGGCCCGGCGCCGCAATGATGCGCGTCAGCACGTTATCGTACTTGCCGCAAAGCTTGATGAGCTCATAACCGATGCTGACAACGACCGGCAAGCACAAGAGCTTACAGAATGTGCGCAGAAACGGATTGGAAAACGGAATGAAAAAGCCGATGATGATGCCGAGCAAAAGCATTAAGATCATAAAGCTGGAGCCGCAGCGCGGGTGGAAGCGCTTTTGCTTCCGCACATTTTCCACGGTGAGCGGCAGGTCGTTTTCATAGCAGAAAATCGTCTTGTGCTCCGCGCCGTGGTAGCGGAATGTGCGGTCAATCTCCGGCATTTTAGAGATGACAACAATGTACAGTACAAAAATGACGATACGTAAAAGGCCCTCAAACACCGAACGCCAACCACTGATGCCGTCGCCCGTAAGCATCATCAGCCCGTTAAAGAGCACCGCCGGCAAAAAGAAGAACAGCAGCACCGCAAGCGCCACGCCCAGCACACCGCCCACGGCGACGACCGCATTCATCACCTTGTCTCCGAATTTCTTTTCGAGCCAATTTTCAAATTTCGAGGGCTCTTCCTCTTCCTCGCCGCCCACTTTATCCGCCGAAAGCGTCAGCGCCTTCATACCGAGGCGCAGGGTATCCACCATAGAGAACACGCCGCGTATAAACGGCTTTTTCAAAATGGGGTATTTTTCGCGCAGCGACGGCGTGGAAACCTCCTCCGTTGTAATATTTCCGGCTTCGTCACAAAAAGCCGCTACGTTTTTCTTCGGGCCAACCATCAAAATGCCCTCAAGTAAGGCCTGCCCGCCGATAGATGTTACGCGTTTTGCCATTCTTTCTCCTTTTGCTTATAAACAATATTTAATCCTGTTTTCTCTCCACGACCTGCACCTGCGCGGTGGCGGTGGGAATCTGCGTTGTGTTGGAAAGCTCGGGATTCATCTCAAGCTTTTTCATGGTCGGTATCGTGATGATGACCGTGGTGCCCATGCCTTCTTCGCTGTCAATATCAAGCGAGCCGGAGTGCAGCTCCATGATCTCATTTGCGACGGCGAGGCCGATGCCGTTGCCGCGCACGTTTTGGTTTGCTTTGTAGAACTTCTTTTTGACGTTTGGCAGATGCTCCGCCGGGATGCCGCAGCCACTGTCCTTAATGATGACGCGGATAAACCCGTCGTCCTCATACGCGGAAACGCGCACCGTACCACCGGGATTCGTGTATTTCAAAGCGTTGTCGATGACGTTGATGAACACCTGCCGCAGGCGATTCACATCACCCAAAATCGGCGAAAGCATCGTATCTTCCTCATCGTAAATAAGATTTTTATGCTCCGTTCGCGCACGGTCGGTGAACATGTACACGGCCTCATCGAGCTCCGCCAAAAGATCGATTCTCTTGAGGATCAGCCGCATTCTGCCGCTTTGCATGCGGGAAAAATCCAGAAGCTCCTCCACCATGCCGGAAAGGCGTTCTGCCTCGCGCACGATGACGTTCATGCCCTTATCATACGTTTCTCGGCCGATACCGCCTGTTTGCAGCGTTTCCGCCCAACCCTTAATAGCCGTCAGCGGCGTGCGCAGCTCGTGCGAAACAGAGGAAATGAAGTCGTTTTTCATTTTTTCCGCTGTGCCAAGCTCTGCCGCCATGTCGTTGATGGAGTCGCACAGTGCGCCGAGCTCGTCGTCCTTCTCTTTCTTGACGCGCACGTCAAAATCGCCCTTTGCAATTTTTTCCGCCGTAGCATTGAGTTCCCGAATGGGCGTGATAATAGACCGCACGAAATAAATGCCCGAAAGCGTGACGAGCACCAAAATGAGCACACCGATACCAATCAGGACCAGCACGACATACGTAATCTGCCGGTCTGCGCGCTCCATAGAGACGATGTACCGCACCGCGCCGAGCACCGCGCCGTTTGCGCCGCGCGCCACGCGCGAGACGGCCATGACCTTCTCGCCGCTTGCGAGCTTGCCGATCCAATAGCCGTACCCATTTTCGCTGTGCAAGGCGCTTTCAAAATCGGGCTTGCTCTGGTTTTGGTCCGGCGCAAAGCCGGAGGATGTAGACAAAATGCTGCCCGAACGCGAGACCGCCATGACCTCCATGAGGTCTTTATCCGGGAAATTTTCGGTGTAGCTTCTGGCTGCAGCGTTAAACTCGCTTACGGTTTTCATGCTGCCGGAAAGCACGGTGGGCAGCTCGTCGCTGCGACCGATGAGCGTCATTTGTATGCCGTTATAGGCATAGCTCTGCACAACGAAAGAAAGCGCCGCAATACAGGCTGTAAATAATAAAATCATCACACCGAGGCTGTTAAACAGCCAGCGTCTTGCAATACCTTTTTTGAACACGCGCTTTCCTCCTTTCTGTGCTTCTTTTTGTAGTTACCAGTATTTTTAAATGACTTGCCCTGCAAGTCATCAGAAAACCCATGCAACTGGGTTTTCTGCGGTTCAACAGTCCACCGGACTGTTGAACCTACTTTCCTAGTTTTTTATTAGGCAAAAAGATTTCGTCGTCTGCGGACGACGCCTCAGGGCCTTGCCCCGAGACCCCATAAACTTTCTGAAGAAAGTTTAATCAAAGACTTCATTCGTTTGCTTTCACGCAACCTTTTGATTACTTATCCCACCGATAGCCGATGCCCCACACGGTGACAACATGTCTCGGGTTCGAGGGCTCGTCTTCGATCTTCATTCTCAATCTGCGAATATTCACGTCTACGATTTTTTCCTCACCGACATATCCGCTGCCCCAGACGTGCTTTAGAATTTCGGAACGTTTTAACGCCTTACCGGCATTTGAGATGAAGTATTCCATGATCTGAAACTCCACCTGTGTCAGCTCCACGGGGTTGCCGTCTTTTGTGAATGAGCGGTTGCGCAGGTTCAGCACGAAGCGGCCGGAGCGCAGCTCTTCGGAGAAATTCGGCTCTGCGGCTCTCGTAAACTGTGCCACACGGCGGTAAACGGCGTCCACGCGCGCCACGAGCTCAGAGGGGCTGAACGGCTTCGTCACGTAATCGTCCGCGCCCATCATCAGGCCCGTCACCTTGTCCATTTCCTGCGTTTTCGCCGTCAGCATGATGATGCCGATGGTCGCGTTTTTCTGTCTTAATTCCTTACATACGGCAAGGCCGTCCAGACTGCCGGGCATCATGATGTCCAGCACAGCCACGTCAAAATCGCCGCCGGCCTGCTCGTACACGCGCAAGGCTTCCTCACCGCTTGCGGCTTCCACGCAGTCGTACCCCGCGCGCTTTAAATTGATGACCACAAACTCGCGGATATTCTGCTCGTCCTCTGCCACCAATATCTTTTTCATGTTCGTTTCCCCTTTCTGTCCCCCATTTTCAGTCTATATTTATTCCAGCACTTCAAATCCGCTTTGCAGCGTTTTTTCGTCGCTTTCCGCCATGGAATCGTCCAAAATGCGCAGCACATACACGCGCCCGGCGGAGCTGCTCAACAGAATATCTTCGTCATCCTGTTCTTTTTCCGCCCAGTCTTCCTCCGTATATACCCGAATGGAGAACTTGTCCTCCCGGCCGAGGTAATTGCCGTTAAAGCCGATCTGTGTATACGTAAAGAATGTCGCTGTGCGGGTCACGGTGTCATTTTGGCAGCCGTAGTTATCCTCGCTGCTCGGCAAAAACAGGTTGTAGTTTTCCGCTGTATTCAAAATACTCGTGCACACCGGCGTCAACGTGTTGTCCTGTAAGCTATACGTGTTCCACGTGATGACATACCCGGTGGAATCCGCCGTCGTTTCGCTGCCGTTTATCGTCAACTCCGCCGTTGGAATCTCCAAAATGCCGTCTTTATTCACATCGCGCGAGACCGCTGCGGCCGCCGTTGGCCGATCCGTCGCGTTTTCTTCGTTCGACAGCGGCGAAATGAGTCTGTCCGACGCTTCGTCATACCCGATGACCTGCGTCAGCATGCGCCCGTCCGCTTTCACGCCGTCCAGCACCGCTGCGCGCCGCCAAGAATTTACCTGCGAAAAGCTTACGGAGGTGTAACGCGTCACCGCCGCATCGAGCGGCACGGTTTTGGAGACATACGGCTGGTCGCCGTCAAAGCGGTATAACCCGCCAAGCGCCATAATCTCTTCTCCGCTCGTCTGCGCCGCCTGCAAAACGAACAGCTCTTTTATATTGTCGCTGTCAAAATCTGTCAGCAGAATTTCGCTGTATGAGACCGTTGTCATGGAGAATTCGCGGATCGTGTCTCCGTCCACATAATAAACCGAAACGCTTGCCGTCGCCGTGAGCGGATCTCCCCAGCCCACGATGATCTCGTCCATACCGTCGCCCGTCAGGTCACCGAAAAACACCTTGTCCACCTGCGTTGCCGCCGAGGTAAACCGCGCCATAGAGTTCCAAACGCCGTCCGTGTTTTTCTTAAAAAATTCCAGCCGCGTGCCGCCCGCGTCGCCGTTTGCACAGAAACTCACGACCTCCGAAGTGCCGCACCCGTCTAAATCGCGCGAGATGATCGCCGAGCGGTAATCACCGCATTTCGGGTAAACAAGCGTCACGTCACCCACGCCGCCGCCCATCAGGGCATATATCGCTTCTCTGTCTGCCGTCGTCTTTGGCGGAGACATCAGCGCTTGCGCATCAAGACCCGTCAGCTCGCTGCACCCCGAAAAAGAAAGCGCCAAAAGCACGGCGAGCACCGCTGCAAAAAGTTTTTTCAGTTTTCCGCGCATCGCCGTCACCTCCTGCGCAAATTTACAATATCGGTATAAGTATAGCATATCCCCCGCACCGCCGCAAGCAGTCAGGGGCGCTTTGGCGTCATATAAAAATTAAATTTCTGTGACAGCATTGAGAAACCGGCGCGTGCGTGGTAAAATGGAGAAAATATCTCGAAAGGATTCCGCATGAAACAAACAATGCACAATACCCGCGTGCGATGGGTGCTCGGCATTCTCATTGCACTCACGCTTGCGTTCATCTGGAGCAACTCCATGCAGAGCCGCGCGGTCTCCGGCGGCATGAGCGGCTCCTTAAAAACGTGGCTCGAGCAGCTTCTGCACACAGAAATCAGCGAATTTTTGCTGCGCAAGGCGGCGCATTTTTCGGAATACGGCCTTCTGGGTGTGGAATTTTCGCTTCTGCTCGGCTTACAGCACGATAAAAACGGCAAAAATCTCCAGTGTGGGCGCAATCTTCTCGACTTTCCGCTCATCGGCATGCTGTGCGCCGTCACGGACGAGACCATTCAAATTTTCTCCGGCCGCGGTTCGCTTGTTTCCGATGTGTGGATCGACACCGCCGGCTTTTCGACCGGATTCTTTTTGACCGTTCTGCTCTTTCTTTTTATCAATCACTGTAAAAAAAGCCGGGTAACCGGCAACCGGAAAGGATAAATACCATGAAACAGCATATTTTAAAGAAGATTCCTCTCTTCGTCACCGTGTCCGTTCTGCTCGCGTGCATCGTGTTTTCCGGCTGCGCGGGCCGCACCGTCATCACAGATGCGCAATTCAAGTCCGCCTGCGAAGCTGCCGACTGCGAAGTAACGGACGTTTCCGACCAGTTTGACAGCAGCGTCATCACAAAAGCGCTGACCGTTTCGGGTGATGATTACTCCTTAGGCTTTTTCACATTCGCTTCCACGGACAGCGCCAAAACGAACTACGCGCAGATGCTTTCAAGCGTCAGGACCTCCGAGGGCAAGGCGGTCGATTCCAGCGAATACAACCGCTACACGTATAAAGGCGACGACCTCACAACGGTACTCTACCGCAACGGCACCACGATTCTTTTCGCCACCGGCGCGGATAAGGACACTGTAAATAAAGTCGTAACAGCGTTGGGACTTTAACTTTTAAAGGCTCGTCGGCAAAACCGACGAGCCTTTAAAAATACCTGGTCATGCGGGCAGCGGCGTTCGGGATGAATGTTTCCGCCCGCTCTGCTATATAAGCCGCCGTTAGCGCACCCGCGCCGACGTACTCCCCATACTCCGTAAACAGGCTGCGCGCCGCGATGCGCTCTGAAAACCGCACCGTCACGCACAGGAAAAACCGGCTGCCGATCCGCCCCAGTGCCGAAGAAAGAACATGGAGCGTGTGCACGGCACGCTCCACCGCATCCATCAAATGCCCCACGGTCTCAAAGCAAAACGTCAGCGGCACGGGCGGCGAAACGATACGAATGCCACCACCCCCTTTCCGTTCCCAAGGCACACCCGCAGGTGTATCTTAAACCAGTTTACGTCAAAGGCAGGTACACCGTGCCGATTTTTTCTTTGAAACCTTGACATTTTCTTTTTACGTTCTGATCATTACCAAAGTTAGTTATGATCTGACATCGGTGAAACGCTGAACCGGCCGCGCCCCGGTGTGACCCGTACCGTAAAGGAAATAGAGCAAAAAGACTACCTACAAAAGACCGCTTCCGAGGAAGACGGTCGCGTGACCTACATTTCCGCAACGAAAGCTTCAGCGGTAATGTAACCGGCACGCTAAACACCGGCAAAGCTTTCCGTGCTCAAAGCAGAAGCGGCAAAGTGGATGTTCCGTTCGATACCGGCGAAGGCACATGCAAAGTCAGCACACTCAGCGGCAGTATCCGCATTAAAATTGCAAAATAACGTAAAAAATCTCTCTCGGCTGCGCCGAGAGAGATTTTCAATTTCGAACCTTATTTTACTTTATTTCTGAACTTCGGTACCAACACGGTGGCGAGCACCCAGAACAACTCGTAGATAACGAGCGCAAATGCGGAAATCTGCTCCACGCCCGCAACGAATGTGAGGAACGCCACAAGCACAAAGCCAATGACGACCGCCGCGTTCTGCATGGCGACGATGAAGCTGATGTTCTTCTTTTCATCAATGCACGTGGAAACAAGGCTCATCATGGATTCCACACGACCCTTTGTGGCGGCATAGGCGTCCACGCGGTCCGCAGTGTCGTTCACAAGGTGGTCTGCCGGGCCGTCTTGGCCTGCGCCGATGACATTCACCGCCGTGGCGTCAATGCCGAACAGGCGCGAAATGAACTGCGGCGTAAGGTTCGGGTCTGCCGAACGCAGAATGAGCGAAACGCCGTTCATTTCCATGTTCTGCAGCTCCGCTTTCTTCTTTCGGTCTGCGTTATAGGTCAGGATGAACATGGCGTAAAGCTCGCCGCCCATTGCAACGTACAAGATCTGTCGGCTGCCCGTCGTGTACTGACTCTCCACATTTTGCTCCGGCGCTTCCACACCGTGCGCAGTCAAAAGCGTACGGGAGCCGATGAGCACCTCTTTGCCGTCCACCGTGCCCACAACGCCGTTTCCGGCCTCAAATGCGGCCTTTTCGACCTCCGGAAGCTCGCCCTCATGCTCGCTGAACACCTGCTCGAACACGCCGCAAAGCGGGCCGCCGAGCTGCTGCACCAACGTGCCGGCAGCCAAAACGGCTTCTTCAAGGCCCTCCTGCTTAAACGGCTTCACCCCGTTCAAAACGACCGTGCCGCGCGGGAAAAGCTCTGTGGAATCAACCAGAACGGCATTTACGGCGCTCATGCGCTTGATACCTTCATAGCCGGAGACCATCGCGCCGCGGCGGCGCAGGCGGTGGGAAAGACGGCTCACCGGCAGGTTTACGGCCAGCATATTCATCACCGCTACACACACGCAGCAGGAAGCCGCCAAAGCCGTAATGGCAAGGGACGCATCTTTCGTGATGACAAGCGCCACCACGCACAGAAGCAGCGAGGAGATGAGGCCCACCGGCGCCAAAACCTGCGAAGAGGTCTCTGCCGGGTCCGGCTCATAGGAAATTTGTAAGAAGCGCTTTAAGAAGCCCGCTTTCTGCTGATATGCGATTGCAGGCTGCGAAATGACGGAGGAACCCGCCATTTTTAAAGACGTGTTGTAATCGTCAAATACGCGCACCGCATATTTCTGCTCGCGGGAAGACACAAAGCGGAAATTCGAGTGGATGCGGCGCAGCATCGTCAGCTTGCCGACGGTATTCAGGAACAGAATACCTGCCGCAATACCGGCGTAAAGGTGGATTTTACCCATGCTGAGCGCAGCCGGCGCAAACAGCGTGCAGAGCGTCTGCACAAAAACCGCCACACAAGCTACCGCAGCGGCAGAATCCGAATTCGCGCGGAACTCAAACAGTGCCTTCAGACCGTTTAAAATCGTTTTCGCGCAGAAGCCGATGGACACTAGCAGCAGCACAAGCGATAAGATGGTGTAGCCCACTGCACCGGCGGTCTCCGTGTTATTGGCATTGAAGCCGGATTCCGCAATGAGCGACGCCAAAATGAGCACTGCCGTGCTCACGCCCGTTGCAAGCATGCGGATTGTCAGCTCGCGCATCGTCGTGCGCAGGTCGTGCGCCACGCTCTTTGCGTCTGCCGGGCCGGTGTAATCGTCGATGAGCTCGTCGCTGTTTTCGGCGGCTTCCGTGTTTTCGGGCGCTTCGTCCGGCTTTTCCGCAAAGCGAATTTTAAAGCGGTGCGCACCGGCCGCACTGACGTTCTCGTCGTCGGAATACACGCGTGCTTCGCTCAGCAGTGCACTTTGCAAAACATCCGCGTTAATGATGTGCACCGGCAAGTCGCGCTTTCTGTACTGCGTCACGTCCGTTACCGGCACGGAGATCTTCTGCTGCGCAGGCTCTGCCGCTTCTTCGCCGGCGTTCTCGGCGCTTTCCGCAGCCTGCACATTTTCCGCTTTCGGCGCTTGTGCTTCGGGCAGCTGCTCGCCGGAAGCAATGTCCATGCCTTCTTCCGCCTGCGGCTCTTCCTCCGGCTCCGGGCCATTGCTTGAAATATCCTTAAACGCCATCTCGGGCGCGTCACTTTCTTCCGTTTTCGGCGCTGCCGCAGCCTGCTGCTCGGTATTTTGCACCTGTGCAGCCTGCTTTGCCGCGTTTTCCGCCTGCACAGATTCCAGAATGCGGCGCACGGAATCCTCGCTTACCTCCGGCACCACCTTTGCCTGCTGCAAACCAAACGTCTCATTTTCAAGGTCAAGCTTAATCTCCATCGTGTGCGTCTGCGCGTCCTGCAGCATCGCCGTCTGGAAATTCTGCACCTTGTCCTTCGTCTTTTTGTTTTCCGGCACCACAGCGTTCGGGTCATTCATCGCAACGGAGACCGGCACCGGGGCCACAATGCCCAGCTCGTCTTCCACAGCGGAAAGATCCACACCGGCCGTCTCTACGGCCTCGGCCACACGACGGCGACGCTCTTTCTGCAGGCGCTCAAAGTCCTTTGCCACTTCGTCGTCAAGCTCCGCGGTGTTCTCGTCAAACAGCTTGCGGTATCCCTCGTCCTGCGTGGAAATCTCACCTGTGGCATCAAACCCGCGGGTGTATTCGTCAATCGGTTTTAACTGGATGCCGTAGTACATGTCTTCGGCTTCGTTAAAAACCTCTTTCTGCTTCTTTTCGCGGCGGCGCGCCCAAAAACCTTTTTTCTCTTTCTTCTCTTTTTTGTTCTTCTTTTTCTTTCCGGGCTCTTCTTCCTCCTCGTAGGTATCCCACGGGGAGTCTTCTTGCACCTCCACCGGCTGCGGTTCCGCTTCCGGCGCGGGCTGTGCTACCTCTGCCGAGGCTTCCTCTACGGGCTGCTCCGTTTCAGGCTCCGTCACAGCGTCGGGTTCTTCCGTCACCCCGGGCGTTGTTTTTTCCGACTCTTCCGGCGCGCCGTTGGCTTTCGCCTTGCGCTCCGCTTCCAATATCTCGTCCACCGAGAATTTGTTCTCATCGTTCATGGTTTTGGGTCCTTTCTTTTTCGCCTCAGCCCTTGGCCTTGATGCCCGCGCGCTGCCGCGCAATCTCATAGCAAAGCACGCCGCAGGCCACCGAAGCGTTCAGCGAATTGATTCTGCCCTTCATCGGCAGAGAAACGATAAAATCCGATTTTTCTTTCACAAGTCTGGACACGCCGAAGCCTTCGGAGCCGACAACAAGCGCTGCCGGGCCGGAGAAATCGGTTTGGCACCAATCCGTGCCGTCCATATCCGCAGCGTATACCCAAACGCCGCGCGCTTTGATCTCCTCAAGAAATACCGCAATATTCGTCACACGCGCCACGGGGACGTATTCCACCGCGCCCGCAGAAGCCTTGCCGACCGCCGCCGTAAGGCCAACGCTGCGGCGCTTCGGGATGACAACGCCGTGTGCGCCCGCACATTCCGCCGTTCTGAGAATCGCGCCGAGGTTATGCGGATCCGCAATCTCGTCGCACACAAGGATAAACGGCGGCTCATTTCGGCTTTCCGCCAGCGCAAAAATATCCTCCACCTCGGAGAACGCGTGCACCGCCGCCATGGCGATGACACCCTGGTGGTTTTCGCCGCCGCACATGCCGTCCAGCTTACGGGAATCCACTTCCTTTACCGGGATGCCCGCCTGCTTTGCCATGCGGAGAATGGACGATACCGAACCGTTTTTCTCCCCGCGCCGCACAAGGATGCTGTCGATGGGTCTGCCCGCTTTAAGCGCCTCCGTAACGGCATTGCGCCCTGCTATGACATCTCTTTCTCTCTCGTTTTCCATGAACAAACCTATTCCTTTCCGCGGCTTCAGAACACGTCTGCGGCCGAAATTCGCAATACTATCGCAGTATATAGTAGATTATAGCATACTTATATTTGCCATTGCAACCGAAACGCACAATTTAGCGCGGTTTTTGCAGGCGGTTTTTGCGCCTAAAACCGCCGTGTTTTTGGGCAGTTTTTTCGCTGCGCTCTTTTCGTCATTTTGACGGTGCTTTTGCGTGTCCATTTTGCTTGGCATAATTATTCATCCGGATTGCATATCTTCTCACATCTTGCTGTATATGAGCCGGCCTTTACATTTATACAATCTGTAATATGCACGGCAGAAGTATACACGCAGCGAGCTTTCCACAGCGTTTTCCGTTTAAGCTGTGGAAAACTCTGTGGAAAGTGTTAAAAACCCGCTTTCGGTGCTCTTTTTACTTTCCACAGCTTTTCACAATGAAAAATATTATGTAAACTACTCCGTCGAAAATGCCGCTTTTTACCGTTTTTTCACAGAATACTCACTATAAACCGTGTGTAAAATTTGCGTGAAAAGCCTTGTGTTTGCCCGAAATAATGTCCCTATATATGGTGTTTTTGCGAAAAACAGCGTTTTAATTCCAAATTAAAACGCTTTAGGCGAAATCCTAGGCGGCGAGATTTTCCGTTTAAGCACATTTTGTGAAAAAAAGCAAGGCGGCAGGCTTTACACGGTTGTTTTTTCACCTAAAATCGTGTAAAATGAAAATAGCGAGCAGAAAGGCGCCGGGAAACTGCGCACTTTTTAGACGTGTCCTACAAAAAAACGGGGCCGCACAAACCGTAAGCCACGGCAATTAAAACAAAAGACATTTTTCGGATAAACATGCACTGTATACAACTATAAGAAAAGAGGAACCCAAAATGCGTGAAGACATTTGCTCTATACCGATCAGTGAAATTTTCGAGCCGAAGGACGGCTGCCCGTTCTGCCGCATGCGCGACATGCTCGAGGACCGCATGGCCACCTACATTACCGGCGCGGCCATGATGGAGCCCGACGTGCGCGTAGAAACGAACCGTCTCGGCTTCTGCCACCAACATTTTGAGCAGATCTTACAGCGCGGCAGCCGCCTGTCCGTCGCCCTTATTCTCGAAAGTCTCTTAGACGAAGCCGGCAAAGATATCCTGCCCGAGGACGACAAGCTCGCGCCGAAAAAAATTCTCGCCGCCGCAGATCGCCGTGCGCACAGCTGCTTTGTCTGCGAAAACGTTGAGAAAAATATGCAGCACCTCAGCGCTACGGTTATCAAGCTCTGGCAGAGTGAGCCGGAGTTCCGCACACTGTACAGCGAGCAGACGCACATCTGCCTGCCGCATTACAGCTTCATTTTGGCTGCTGCGCAGAAAATGCCGCGTAAAAACTTTCAGCCGTTTGCGGCAGAAACCAAGCGCCTTGCGAAAAACTATCTCGATACCGTCAAGGCCGACACCACCCATTTCTGCCGCATGTTCGATTACCGCAATGCGGGCGGCGACTGGGGCAATTCCCGCGATGCCATTGAGCGCGCCATCACGTATCTGACGAGCCGAGAGCCCACCGTCACCACCAAAACGGAAGGCAAAAACCGTTGATGCGCTTCACCCCGCCCGATGGCGTTTTAAACCTCGCCCAAACGCTCGACTGCGGGCAGTCGTTCCGCTTTTATCCCGTCACGCTCGAAAACAACATTCCCGCATGGCGCGGTGTGGCATTTTCCCGCGGGCTGACCGTCTATCAAGATGAAAATAACGACCTCGTTTTAGACTGCACCGCGCAGGAATTTCGTGACATTTGGTTTGATTATTTCGATTTTAACACAGATTACAAAAAGTCCCGCGAAGTGCTTTCCGCTCTGCACCCCGCGCTGAAAGAAGCAGCCGAATTCGCGGGCGGCATCCGCATTTTAAAGCAAGAGCCGTTTGAGGCGCTGTGCTCGTTCATCATCTCGCAGAACAACAACATTCCGCGCATCAAGGGCATTATAGAGCGCTTGTGTCTGCATTTCGGCGAGCCGTTTCTTTATCATAACGAGACCCGCTACGCATTCCCGACACCGAAAAAATTGGCCTCCTGCACGCCGGAAGACCTCGCTCCGCTGCGCGCGGGCTTTCGCGCGAAATATCTCATCGATGCCGCAAAGCGCATCGCTTCCGGCGAGATCGATTTAGAAGCCGTGCGCAAAATGCCTCTTCCCGATGCCAAAGCAAAATTGCAGACGATTTCAGGCGTCGGCCCAAAAGTCGCGGACTGCGCTTTGCTCTACGGTCTGCACCGCACGGAGTGCTTCCCGATGGACGTGTGGATGAAGCGCGCCGTATCGCTTTTGCCGAGGCTTTCCCCCGCAGATTTCGGTGAAAACGCCGGCATCGCGCAGCAGTATTTATTCCACTATGTGCGCATGCACCCCGAGCTTTTCAAATAAATAATTCGTCCGGGACCGGCGGCAGGTCATCGGGTATCGCCGCCATACTTCTTTTTATGATCTTCGCCATTTCTTCCGGCGTTTCCGGGCAGCCGTACAAAAGCCACTTGCGCGTCACGGCAAAGTACCCCGCTTTCACAAATTCAAAATGATATTCCATGCAGTGCTCGCTCTCGATGCCGAGCCGCCGAAAAAAAGGCTTGAAGACGTTTTCAAACAGCGTCTGATAGCCTTTTTCCAGTTCTGCCGTGCCGAATTTCTCAAAATACGCCCGGTAAAACGCCCTGTCGCGCTTTGCCTCGCGCAGCGTCGCCGCCACATATGCTTCGGAGAAGATATTCGGGTCGCCGTGCATCTCTTCGTGTATCCGCTCTACGGACTCCGTCCATTTCTCCTCTACGATTGCTGTCAGCAGCGCGGGTATGTCCGCATAGTGCAGGTAAAACGATGAGCGGTTGATGCCCGTCGCCTCACAAATTTCCCGCACGGAAATTTGATTTGTTTTTTTATTGAGCACCATTTTCGTAAACGCCTTGCGGATGCGCCGGTCGGTCTCCGCAAAGCCGTATTCGCCCGCAAAAGTCGAAAATCCCCTCTAAAAATCAACTGAATTTTCATATTCTGTCCATGACTTTTTCCCGCGCTTCTGTTATACTTTAATATAGAAACCAACGCAGTATAAGGAGACGGTACGATGGGCGCATTTGTAGAATTTGAAAATGTATCGAAAATTTATAAAACCGGCGACGTAGAGGTGCACGCCTTAACCGATGCAAGCTTTGAAATTCAAAAGGGCGAATTCTGCGTCATCGTCGGTGAATCCGGCGCGGGAAAAACGACGCTTTTAAATATTCTCGGCGGCATGGATACGCTGTCTAAAGGCACCGTCCGCATGGACGGACGCGACATCAGCCACTTTAACCGCACCCAGCTTGAAAACTATCGACGCTATGACATCGGCTTTGTCTTCCAGTTTTATAACCTCATCCCGAATTTAACGGCGCTCGAAAACGTGGAAATTGCGGCACAGCTGTGCACCGATGCCATCCCCGCTGAAGACGTGCTCCGCGCCGTCGGTCTCCATGACCGCATGCAGAACTTTCCCGCACAGCTCTCGGGCGGTGAACAGCAGCGTGTTTCCATTGCCCGCGCACTTGCCAAAAAACCGAAGCTCCTTCTGTGCGACGAGCCCACCGGCGCACTCGATTACGAGACCGGCAAATCTATTCTAAAGCTTTTGCAGGATACCTGCCGCCGCGACGGCATGACCGTCGTCATCATCACGCACAATGCGGCGCTTGCCGCCATGGCAGACCGCATCATCCGCGTAAAAAGCGGCCACATTTACTCCGTTCGCATGAACGAGCACATCACGCCCGTGGAACAGATTGAATGGTAACGCGAAGGGAGCCGGAAAACGCATGACAAAAGCACTCAGAAAAAACACGCGGCGCAGCATTTCGGGCAGCCTTGGGCGGTATATCGCTATCCTGCTCATCATTATGCTGGGTGTGGCGTTTCTCACGGGTCTGCGAGATACCCGTCCCATCATGTCCGCCACCGAGACCGCCTATGTGAAAAATACGAAACTCTACGATCTTCGCCTCATCTCCACCATCGGCTTTGATGCGGACGACGTTGCCGCCGTGCAGAAAGCCGACGGTGTGGTTGCCGCCGCAGGCAGTGTGAATGCCGATTTCATCTGGCAGCACGACAACAAAGAGCGCGTTTACCGTGCACATATGCTGACAGATAACATCAACGAGCCTGTGCTCACTGCCGGACGTATGCCTGAAAACGGCAGTGAGTGCCTTATAGATTCCAGTCGCTTTTCGGAAGGCATGATTGGACAAACGATCGAAATTTCCGACTCCAACGACGAAGATACGAAGAAAAACTTCAAATACAGCACCTACACCGTGGTCGGCCTTGCAGATTCTCCGCTGTACATCCACACGCTGCGCGGCACCACGTCGCTTGGCGACGGCACGCTGCAGGGCTTCGTTCTCATCCCGGAGGACGGCTTCGATTTCGAGTATTACACAGAATTATACGTTACCTGCACCGATGAATTCCCGCTATACAGCGACGATTACGACGATTACATCGATACGTTCTCCGATACTGTCGAAGCCGCCGCCACCGCTTCCGTCAACGCGCGTTTTGATCGTCTCACGTCCGACGGCAAAGCCGAAATTTCAGACGCCGAGAACGAACTGAACGACAAAAAAGCCGAAGCCGAAACGGAGCTTGACGACGCCAAAGCACAGCTTGACGATGCAAAAGAGACCATCACCTCCGGCGAAGCGAAACTTTTCGACGCGAAAAAGCAATTGGACGATGCCAAAGCACAGTTGGATGCAGGCGCAGAGCAAATTCAGCCCGACTTCACTTCGTGGGAAAGCGCCCTGCAAAGCGGCTTTGACGCATATTACAGCGGCAAGCAGCAATTAGAGGATGCCCTTGCGGAGAGTCAGGCGCAGATCGACGCCGGTTACGCGCAGCTGCAGGAAAACGAAAAGCTCTACACTGAAAAATATGCCGAATTCACATCCGGCAAAGAGCAGTATGAAGCGGGTCTTACCGCCGCAAAGGACGCCCGCACACAAATTGACGCCGCACGCGCCGACTTAAACGAGAAAAAAGCGCAGCTCACGGCGGGCTTTGCCGCACTCGACGAAGCGCAGGCGCAGCTTGATGCCGTAAAAGATACGCTCGACCCGGCAGAAGCCGAAGCGCAGCAAACGGCGCTCGATATGCAGCGCGCCGCTTTGAATCAAAATCAGACGCAGCTCGACGATGCCGAAGCCGTATTAAACGAACAGGATGCCGCCCTCACCGCGCAGGAAGCGCAGCTCACAGAGACCGGCGAGCAGCTCGATGAAGCCGAAACCGCCCTCTCGCAAATGCGCACGCTGCTCGATGTCGGCCAAAACGATTACACCGACGGCATAGCACAACTTGAATATCAGAGAAAAACGCAAACTGCAAAGCTTGACGAAGCGTATGCTTCGCTCATCACGTTTCAAAACGGCATCAAAGAATACAACGAGGGCCTCGCTTCATACAACGACGGCGTAAAAGAGCTCGCCGACGGCAAAGCCGAATACGAAGACGGCCTTAAAGACTACGAGGACGGCAAAAAGGAATTTGACGAGCAAATCTCCGACGCCAAACAGAAAATCGCCGACGCCAAACAAGAGCTCGCCGATTTAAAGAAGCCGGAGCTCTACGTTTTAACACGTGACACAAACGCCGGCTACGTCTCGTTTGAAAGCGATTCCACCATCGTCGAAAAGCTCTCGGGGGTCTTCCCCATTTTCTTCTTTCTCATCGCGGCGCTCGTCTGCTCCACCACCATGACCCGTATGATCGACGATGAACGTACACAGATCGGCACGCTCCGCGCACTCGGGTACAGCCGCGGCTCCATCCTCGCAAAATACCTGCTCTATTCCGGCAGCGCCGCCGCACTCGGCTGTGTCATCGGCTATTTTGCGGGCGGTTATGTTTTCCCGTTCGTCATCTGGACAGCCTACGGCATGCTGTATCGCATTCCGGGTTTCGTCCTACTGTATGACCCCGTGCTGTTTGTCATCGCGCTTGCGGCGTCGCTTTTATGCTCGGCGGGCACCACATATTTAGCCCTGCGCATCGAGATGCAGAACATGCCCGCAAACCTCATCCGCCCGAAGACCCCGGCCGTCGGCAAGCGCATTTTTCTCGAGCGCATCACGCCGCTGTGGAAGCGCCTGAAATTCTTGCACAAGGTCTCCCTGCGCAACATTTTCCGCTTTAAAAAGCGCATGATCATGATGATTCTCGGCATTGCGGGCTGCACCGCGCTGGTGCTCACCGGCTTCGGTATCCATGATTCCGTCGCGAACATTGCAAACTTCCAGTTTGATGATATTCAAAAATACGATGTCAGCGCCCAGTTCTCCGATACGCTGACCGAAGATAAAATCAACGAAGTCGAAAGCGACCACAAATCGGAACTTGACGCCGCCACCGCCGTGCAGATGACCTCCGGTGACGTCACAGGCGGCAGCATCACAAAATCCGCTTACATCGTCGCGTCCGACGATCCCGCCATCACCGACATTTTCGATCTGCATATCGATGGCGAGACCGTACCCTACCCCGGCAAAGGCGAAGTGCTGCTCACCGAAAAACTCGCCGAGCTCACCGATATCAAAACCGGCGATACCGTCACCGTTTCCGTTTCGGACACGGAAAAAGCCGAGCTCAAGGTCGCGGGTTTAGTTGAAAACTACGTGCAAAATTACCTCTACATGACGGGCGAAACGTACGCCATGATCGCCGATAAGGGCTACGAGCCGAAAACGCTCCTGCTGCGCGTAAACGACAGCGCAGACGAATATGCGCTTTCCGCTGCACTCTCCAAAACGGACGGCGTATCCTCCGTTTCCGTCGTCACCGATACGCGCAATATGATTGACCAAATGATGCAGAGCCTAAACTATGTCGTTGCGCTCGTGCTCATTTCCGCCGGCGCACTCGCGTTCATCGTCCTGTTTAACCTCGGCAACATCAATCTGACCGAACGCGTCAGGGAAATTGCCACCATCAAGGTGCTCGGCTTCCATTCCAGGGAAACCGGCGCGTATGTGTTCCGTGAAAATATCATTTTGTCCATGATGGGCATCGTCGTCGGCCTGCCGCTCGGCGTTCTGCTGCACACATTTGTGCTCATGCAGATCCGCGTCGATATGGTCTCTTTCAAAGCTGTCATCGCACCCGTCAGCTTCCTTTTGACCGTTGTCATGGTCGTGCTGTTCACGGTTATCACCGACCTCGTCATGCGCAAGAAAATTACCAAAATCGACATGGCGGAATCCTTAAAATCGATCGAATAAACAAAAGCTCTGCCGCACCCCGTTGCCGCAGAGCTTTTGTTGTGCCATAATCCAAACGATAAATAAAGTTGGTCGCGTTTCGCCGGAATTCAAGACCGCCACGGACGACCTGTGCTGCTTCATGAGCCTGATTGCGACCATGCTTTTTAAAGACACCCACACTTTCGGCACGTTTATTCAGACATGGGGCATGAACTTCCCGTGCGCCGTGCTGTGGCAAATGTTTTACTGTAGCCCGCTCGTCCGCCTGATTTTTCGCTTGATTTTCAGGGAAAAGAAAAGTAAATAAGCATAGAAAAAATTCTCCCTCGGCTCCGCAGCCAAAGGAGAATTTTCTTTATCCCGGCAAAATTTCCGCCAAAATCGCGTTGGAGACCAAAAAGCCTTCCGCGGTCAGCGAAATTCGCTCGTAATCTGCATGTATCAGATTTTTCGGCAAGTGCTTACAACCTTCCAGAACCCCGTCAAACAGCGCACCGCCGTTTTCAAATCGTGTCTCGCAAATCTTTCTTTGCAGCCCCTCGGTCAGCCGAAGCGACAGCATCGCAAACTCCGAAAAACCGCCGCCCGCGCCGTCGTCTGTGGGCACATTGCCGTTTAAAAAGCCCTCTAAATCGCGTGGGAAATAAAATCGCCTGCCCTCCATAAAGGAGTGCGCCGCGGGACCGAGTCCCAAATATTCCCCGCACCGCCAATACTGCAAATTGTGTCGGCTCTCTTTGCCCGGCCGCGCAAAATTGCTGATCTCATACTGGGCGTACCCGTGCTTTTTAAGCTCGTTTACGGCAAACAAATACTGGTCTGCCGTGCCGTCTTCATCGGGCAGATTAAGCTCTTGCTTTGCAAACGGCGTACCGGGCTCTATCTTTAAAATATACGCGGAAACATGGTCGGCCTCGAGTGCCGCGCAAAAATCGATCGAGCTTTTCAGTGTCTCCAAGTTCGAGTTCGGCAGGCCGAGCATCAAATCGACCGAAACATTGTCGATGCTCGCTTCTCTCGCCGCTTCCACCGCTTCCCGCACGGTTTCCGCCGTGTGCCTGCGGCCGAGAATTTTCAATTCCGCCTCGTTTGCGGACTGCATACCCATTGAAATACGGTTGAACCCGCCGCGTTTCAGCGTTTCAAAAAATGAAACGTCTACATCCGCCGGGTTGCACTCCGTCGTGATTTCCGCGTTTTCGGCAACATTAAACTGCTCTTTCACTTTTTCGAGCACGCGGCACAGTCTTTTCGCACCGAACACACTCGGCGTGCCGCCGCCAAAATATACCGTATGCAGCAGCCGTTCGCCGTATTTTTCACCGTACACTGCAAGCCGCGCACACAGCGCCGCTAAATAGCGGTCAAATACGTCGTCTTCTTCCGGCCGCGCGGAGTAGAAATCGCAATACGGGCACTTGCTTTTGCAAAACGGAATGTGGATATACAGCGAAAACGGTTTATTCATCGAGCTTCAGAACCGCCATAAACGCCTCCTGCGGTACTTCTACCGTGCCCAGCTGGCGCATGCGCTTCTTGCCTTCCTTCTGTTTTTCCAGCAGCTTCTTTTTACGGGTGATGTCACCGCCGTAGCACTTCGCCAAAACGTCCTTGCGCATCGCTTTAACGGTCTCACGCGCGATGATCTTGCCGCCGATGCACGCCTGCACCGGCACCTCAAACAACTGGCGCGGAATTTTCTCCTTCAGCTTTTCCACCATCTTGCGGGCGCGCGGGTACGCCTTTTCCGCGTGGATGATAAATGAAAGCGCGTCCACCACTTCGCCGTTCAGCATAATATCCAGCTTCACAAGCTCGCTCTTGCGGTAGCCGATGAGCTCATAGTCAAACGACGCATAGCCGCGCGTGCGGGATTTCAGCGCGTCGAAGAAATCGTAGATAATTTCATTGAGCGGCAGCTCGTAGTGAATATCCACACGGTCGGTGTCAATGTATTTCATATCCTTGAAAATGCCGCGTCTGTCCTGACAAAGCTCCATGATGTTACCCACAAATTCTGTCGGGGAGTAAATGTGCGCGTTCGCAATCGGCTCCTCCGCCAGTGCAATGTGCGAGGGATCAGGGTAATTCGTCGGGTTATCGATGGAAAGCTTTGTGCCGTCCGTCTTTGTAATGTGGTACACAACGCTCGGCGCGGTTGTGATGAGGTCAAGGTTATATTCTCTCTCCAGACGCTCCTGAATGATCTCCATGTGCAGCAGTCCCAAAAAGCCGCAGCGGAAGCCGAAGCCGAGCGCCACGGAGGTCTCC